>JFJP01005531.1_pt1 | contig 17370 bp, 22 predicted proteins | sample 431651 | NCBI WGS metagenome assembly JFJP01 (sample SAMN02602958, study PRJNA72255) | Microbial mat metagenome, whole genome shotgun sequencing project. | biome: fresh water; feature: sink hole; material: water; isolation source: purple microbial (photo- and chemosynthetic) mats found in...
GAAAGAGATCGCAAAATTCGGCGTTGCGCGAACAAAAAAATGTGCGCTGCGTCATCGAGCAGATCAAAGTTGATTTGATCTGCGCTTCCCTTAGTTAAATTTAGATGCTAATGACACGAAGCATTTTGAGTCGATGGACCCATTACTTTTGCTTCATCTCCGCCCGTGTTGGGACTTTTACAACCCAGAATCGCGCATCAAAAATTTCGCGCCAGTTATAGCCAACCACCATCATGATGCTTCCCAAATAGTATGCACCGGCATGGCTCAAAACCCCTTCGTTGCCGGGCAAGTTAGGAAATGGGAGCTCCGGTGGATTTGGGCCTGTCGTACGCTGCGAACCTGTAGTTCCGCTGAACGCCTTTTGTGTCATTCCCCAATGCTTAACCTGATAGAAGGGCACGTCGGAAACGATGTCGTCACCGCAGAAATCCATTCTGTCAAATGACTTAGACTTCTTTTGATCAAACCAAACTGTGATGGAGATATTAATACAGTAGTTCTCCGAAAAACCTCTTCCAATTTGAGGGCCATAATCATAAAACCCGTTCGGTAACGTATTGATGGTAAGTGCGATACGCGGCCAATCAGCTGACTTTGATTTGCTAATGATGTCCTTAAGCTCCGTGTCTCTCAGGTGCGTTCGGGCTGGAGCTGGAGCTGGAGCTGGGGTTTGGGTTTGGGTTTGGGTTTGGGTTTGGGCTGAGCTATTCTGCGCAGTTTGGCTTGCATTAACATTTTTGAGACCGCTATTGATTGCATTGATTGAACTATTCAGCGCACCGATTATCGACGTGCCAATTGATTTACCATCACCGGATGGCGTCTTTTCTTGCTGTACTGTTGCGCATCCGCTAAGACATAACAAGGCTGCGACATAAAGTGTAAGTTTTTTCATTTTGGTTACTGCTCTTTAACTGAGTTTTCTTGGATTATTTTGGTTTACGTGCTGAGCGTGCTCGCGAACCATTTTTTCCCTGGGATCACTAATGAAATGTTGGTGATGGTGGTTCTGGTCGATACCTTTCGATGAACTCCTCAGCTTCGTCCAACGTGTCAAAGGTACCAAGCAGATTGCCGCTTGAGTCAAAAACCTCAAACCGAGTAATGACGCCTTGTTCGTTGAGCTCTTCAACACGCTCAATTGATAACCCATTTTTCCCATCTACACGCTGTCTTTGAGTTGTCATTTTGCAAGCACCTTCCCTAGAGCAGTGAGAATGAGCCTTACCGGCGGTTTTATCGAAGGAAATAGATCGACAACTTTCGACAATTTTTCGCCGTGTGCGTAATAGAGCTGTATGAAGCCTCGACCAAATTTGGTCTGAACGAGTCGTTCATCTCGTATTTTTCGTAACTGCTCTACTGTTGGGTGATCTTGATTGTTAAATGCGGCTGTCGCCACAAAACACCATTTAATGTCACCCTTGAACCAGTCTCCCTGAATGGTTGTTCCACACTTCGAGCAAGTTACCCTATTTGCAGTCCACCCACAGTTATTGGTGCATTGCATTTGGCGCCAGGATTGCCGTGCAGAGGAATCAGTCCAGCCATCCTTGCTACCTCCAACGGTGAACATCGCGGGTGCTCCGCAGTTATCACATTTGCTACCCATCGCTTCAGAGAATTCAATATGGTGACATTTTGGACACTCGGCTGTCCAATTCTTCATTCGAGTATGCACTATGGTCATGCTCCAAATTTCCTCCTTTAAGTGCCTATTTCTTTAGCAAAATCAGCGCCGACCGCGCGTTTGGATTAATGCTCGGCCAGCCCCTTTGGTCCGCTGCCTTTTGCGACCTGATCAATGGCCTGGTCACCATTCTATATGTGAATTAGTGTGTATGTGAATTAAAGCAATATCGGGATAGTTCGATGCGTGAATCAGCCTCTCAGCGTCTCGTTTGGTTTGTGTGTGCGTGCTCTTCGACAAGAGCAAGGCTGGACGCAGGTGATCTTTAGCGAACGTTGCGGCTTTTATCAGACCTATCTGAGCCGCATCGAAAATGGCCAGGCCAACCCGACACTCAACGCGATGGAAGTCATTGCCACCGGTCTGGGGTTGAGCATTTTTGAGTTGTTCGAGAAGGTCAAGACCCCTGTCCCAAACACCCTACCTGGCACGATCAAAGCGCCATTGGGGCTAAATGTGCCCATGCCCCGAAAATCGGACACTTTGTAAAGTTGACCCCAATTGCGTACTGCTGAGGCGATCAAGCCGCCTTCAAGTACATGTCAATGTGCATTGATGAATAGGGGCAAAGCACGCCACCGCTATCCGTGCGCTCCAGCAATCCCAGCTCTGCCAGGATCACCACATCTTCGTGCACGCGCTTGACATCGCGCCCCACAGTGCGGCTGAGCTCGCGTACCGATAATTCACCTTTACCCTGGGCCGCGCGAACAATCTCCCAGCGCTTTTCAGAAAGCTGGCCAAAGAAATGCCCCGGACTCTCAAAATTGAGTATTTCGCCCTGGTATTTGTCGGCCTGGGCCGTTTTGGCCATGGCGCGCAATGCACCCTTCCAGTCAGGCTGCAGAGTGATAGTCAGATAGCGCTCAGTCATGGTGCTCTCCTGGCAGCGACGGCTGCGATAAGGTCTTCAATCAGTTGTTCCACGCCGGTGAAGGCATAGGGCACTTCGACGCCATCCAGGTGACAGTGATCACCCTTGCCGCGCTCGTTGTCGAAGCCGACGATACGCACACCGTCCACCACGTACACAGCGCTGTACTTATAGCCGTGGTCTGTTGGCGGGACGGGTTGGGGCACCTTCCAAATCACCACCTCAAGTATTGAGCCATCGGCCGTGATGTCTTTGAAGCGGGTAATAAGTTGGGCTGGCACGTTGGCAATTGTGACAACATGCTCATGTGTTGTCAATATTGCCAACAAACCTCGAATTGAGGAGAAAAGCGTTAAACAAAGGGGCCAGGCTCGCTTTAACGCTTCTGAACCCGCAGGTATTGGGGTCAGAGTCCAAAAAGCCCTGCCCGTTGGGCATCCCTTCGGGCGCTTCGCGGTCTTATTGGAATCTGACCCCAAAACCCGCTAGCCGCCGTGCACCGCGCACTACTGTCCCGCCACCAATCGCACCTATCGACGCTCCTGCCGAGGATAAAGGGGTCAGGCTCACTTTAAGCTACGCTATAACTTTAGCAGCTGCTCACGCACGTCCCACGGGCGCTAAAGGCACATTTCACTCATAAACGATGGCAGCCTTGCCTTGGTGCGCCTGCACCCGCCAGCCGGCCAGGGCGGCGTTGGTGGGGAAGAACTTGGCGTTATCGGCCAAGCGCAGTTCGGCCACGGCGCAATCCTGCGGCGTGTTGAGTTAAAAAGGGGCCAGGCTCAACTTAAGGAAGCGCAGATCAAATCAACTTTTGCCCGCCAAATGACGCTGCACGCATTTTTTCGTTTGCGCTGCGTCGAATTTTGCGATCTCTTTCGCAATCGCGACTTGTTTTTCAGGTTCCGCGCCTCTTTCGAGGCATTTCTTGGCGCCTTTCGCGCCGCCTTGCCCACTGAACGGGCTGACGGCCAAAAACTGGCAGCCCTGCCGAATGGCCTCAATCGCCTTGGTCGGAATTTCGAGATCGCCAGTTGGGCTGTTCAGTTCACGCTCAAAGGCGAAGTCAAACATTCTTTCGAGATCCTCTTCGGCCTCGCGGCTGAAAACGATCTGGCACCTCATTGGCGGTGCTTCGCTTGACGCTGTCGTGCTGCGGCTACTTTGGCTTCCAGCTTGGCAATAACCGTCTCGGCCGGAATCCAGTCTCCATCGGCCTCCGAGCGCGCAATTGCGGCCAAGCCGCGACGCACGAATTCGGACTGGTCCCGACGACGCGAAACCTCCGTCCTTACCGCATTCTCTACCAACGAAGCCAGTGTCTCGCCACGATCAAGCGACTGTTCAATCTCTTCGCGAAACGAGGGTTCTATGCGAATAGGTGGGATGGTTGCGGTCTTCATGGAGGTAATGTATCGCTCGTGCGATGCAGCGTCAATACGGCAATCTGTGCCGCGCGAATGCATTGGCCCCGCCTTTGGTCAGGTTTCTGCCGAACAGATGCTTGAAGTCAGCCGCTCACTGGCCGTTTTTTTTGGTGTTGTCTGATCGTTTGTAAGGCACAAAATTCGGCTTCACGGCCTATGGAATAAGCGCAACCAGCTATGTTTTTCATAGCGCGACTGCCGTCAGTCCACGCCAGTGATACGGTGCCGGGCGCTCGCCAAGCTGACGACCCCATAACAACGCTGTTCGACGTTGAAGTTGAAGTCAAGCGCCGCATGTATTGCTGGACCGATCAAGCCTTGACAGAGTTCAAGCGTAGCATCAGCGTCATCGGATGCTGCGGTGACTCCTGGAAGCCGTAGTGCTGGTAGAACTGTTTGGCGCGGTCGTGGAGGGCGTGGACGAGCAGCGCCCGGACACCGGCGTTCTGCGAAACACTCATCGCGCGACCGACTGCGTCCTGCAGCAACGAAGTTCCAAGCTTGATGCCCTGAGCCCGATGGTCGACAGCCAGCCGAGCCAGAACCATCACCGGAACGGGATCGGGCATGTTGCGCCGCACGCTGCTGGTTGCTGCCGGATGTGAAACCGCACCTGCGGCCATCCCGTAGTAGCCGTGGACGCGACCGTCCGGATCAGTGACGACAAAGGTGCGGCTGGCACCGGTCAATTGGTTGGTCAATGCCCGGCGTTTGAGCCATTCATCCAGACTGGTTTCCCCACAAGCGAATTCGTCCAGAATGTGGGTGGCAGCGAGTGGTTGCGGTGCGCTTAAGTGCAAGCTCATGCCGCGCCGGTGCTCCAGGGTGCCTTGACGGCCATGAGGCGTTCAAGCCCGGGGTTGGGGCCGGGGGGTGCGTCGAGCATGGCAGTGAACTGCTTGAACTTGTCGGCGTCCAGGCTGAAAAAGACCTGATCCAGCATCACGGCCTGAGCGCGGTCGCACGCCGCTTCGAGCATGAAGTCCGACCGGTTCTTCCCAAGCAGGCTGGCGGCGTGGTCGATCAGGTCACGCTGTTCGGGCAGGGCCCGCAGATTGATGGCGGCGTCACGCATTGGTTTCTCCTATTTGCGTATGTACATAAGATACAGAAATTGTTGCGCAACGTGTAGCTGTTGTCAACACAGAGTCGTGATCGTGTCGGGAGTAAAGAGGTTGTCAGGTTCTTAGCAAGCAATCTGTCCGGTTTGCGCAGGAGCGGCGCATGTCGGTGCATTGCGAGTCACTGCGTGGCACAAGATAAGTTTCGCAGAATACGGATATCGAGCATAATCGTTGCAACTATTTGAATTTGCACGGTATGTATCCCAGACTTTGTACTGCTCGCCTCAAGCAACTCGCCCAGCAGTTCCCGGCAGTTCTTATTCTTGGGGCGCGCCAGGTGGGCAAGACCACCCTTGCCCGGCAAGCATTTTCAGACTTTGTGTATATCGATCTCGAGGACCCTGGCACTTACGGCCTATTTGCAGAAGACCCGCGTTTCCAGCTGGATGCACGTTCCGGCTCTTCTGGCCTGGTGCTTGATGAAGCACAGCGCATGCCGGCACTCTTTGATGCACTGCGTGGCGCTATCGATGCAGATCGGCAACGCATGGGCAGGCTCATTATCCTGGGTTCCTCTCAGCCAGCGCTGGTCCGCCAGGTGGCAGAAAGTCTGGCCGGCCGCGTCGGAATCCTGGAGCTCTCGGCCTTGACTGTCCAGGAAACCAGCACTGGAGATGCGCCGCTGACGGACTACCGGCAGAACTGGCTGGCCGGAGGCTTTCCTGATGCGCTGGGTGCGGCGCAACGTGGAGGAAGTTTTCGGGACTGGTGGGAAGCCTATCTGCGCACCTATGTGGAAAGAGATTTGCCGGTCATGGGCGTGGGGGCTGATCCTATACAGATGCGCAAGCTTCTGACCATGCTGGCACATGCCCAAGGGGGGCTGGCAAACTACAGTCAGTTGGCAAGTGCCCTGGGGCTTTCGCAACCTACCGTTGCGCGCTATGTAGACATTCTGGAACTCAGTTTTCTGGTCAGGAGGTTGCCGCCCTACTTTCGCAACGTAGGCAAGCGTCTGGTCAAGGCGCCCAAGATTTACCTGCGCGATACCGGACTGCTTCATCACCTCCTCAATATTGACTCGCATGGAGTTTTGGAGAGTCATCCAGTACGAGGCGCAAGCTGGGAGACCTTTGTCATCGAAGAAATCCTGCGTCGCGAAGCGGTGGCCTATCCGCATAGCGTTGCGCACTTTTGGCGTACAGCCGGTGGTGCCGAGGCAGATTTGATTCTGGAACGCCAGGGTGCATTGCATGTCATTGAAATCAAGACCTCCAAGGCTAGCTCACCCTATCTCGCCCGAGGGCTGCGCGCCATCATGGAAGACACCACGGCAGTGAGTGCCACGGTCATAGATCAAGGGCAGGGGACGGATCCTCTGGCTCCAGGGGTTACACGGTGTGGGTTCAATGCTGCAATGCGCTATGCGTGACGCACATTCATCGGCGCAGGACCGCGTGATTCATTCGCAGAGGAGTTCCATCCCAGGGGGCGACGTCATGCCCGTCACAACCCTCAACCAACAGCGTACGCAAAAATATCTGCACGCCCGCCAGCAGCACCCCGCATGGGTGTTGCTTGCTTCCCGACGTGCGCCACTGATGCTCAGTTGCCTGGAGGCGCTGTTTGAGCACCAGCGCGACGGCGTGCCCTTCGATGCAGCCGTTCAGGCGCTTGCAGACCTGCTGGCCGCGCACGCCAACGACCCGGATTTCGAGATCAACATCGAGGACGTGGCCGTCCAGGCGCGGCACGAACTGCGCGACTGGATACGGCGCGCGCTAATCACCGAACGTGAAGGCCGCGTGTTTGAAACCGATGCGCTCAAGACAGCCATGCGCTTTGTGGCGCAGCTGGACCATCGCATGATGACCTCCACGGCCTCGCGCCTGGCCGTGGTGCAGCGTGAAATAGACAATCTGGCGGCGGCTCTCAACCCCGATCCGCAAAGCCGCACTGCGCATCTGGAGCGCCGCATGGCCGAACTGCAGCAGCAACTGGACGATGTGCGGGCAGGCCGCATCGCCACGCTAACGCAGGAACAGGCTATGGAGGGCATCCGCGAGGTCTATGCGTTAGCCACCAGCCTGCGTGCGGATTTCCGGCGCGTGGAGGATTCATGGCGCGAGGCCGACCGTGCACTGCGCCAGGCCATCATCAGCGCCCAACACCACAGGGGCGCGGTGATGGACCAACTGCTCGACGGTCATGCCAATCTGCTCAACACACAAGAGGGCCGCGTATTCGAAGGCTTCCAGCAGCAGCTCAACCAGCAAAGTGAGCTGGCCGACATGCGCCTGCGCATACGGGCCATCCTGAAGCACCCCAACGCCACACGGGCATTGGACGATGTGCAGCACAGCACCCTGAGCCTGCTGGTGCAGCAGCTCATCAAGGAGGCCCAGGTGGTGCAGGCTGTGCGCGCGCGCAGCGAGCGTGAGGTTAGCCAGTTCATGAAAACCGGCCAGGCCGCCGAGAACCAGCGTGTGGGCCAACTGCTCAACGACATCCTGCAACAAGCCCTGGATGTCGATTGGCAACGCCAGGCCGTGCGCCGCCAGGATGCACCGCTGCCCCCGCTGGGTGTGACGCTGGCCGGTCTGCCGCTGCTCGAGCGACTGCGCGTCAAGTCGCTCGATGGCGGCGGTGCAACAGAATTGCTGCTGACTACGCAATATGCCGACCTTGACCAGCTGGAAGACGAGTTCTGGCAAGCGTTCGAGGGGCTTGACCGTGACGCCCTGCTGGCCCAGACCCTGCAAACCCTGGAGCACAGCGGCCAGCCCATGACCCTGGCCGCACTGGCCCGGGCGCTGCCCCCGGGCGTGCACGATCTGGAAACGCTGTCCCTGTGGCTGACCCTCGCGCGCGCCTCGGGCGCGGCGTTTGATGCGGGGCAGGAGGAATACATCACCACCCAAGACACAGCGGGTGCGTGGCGCTTTACGGTACCGTGCGTGGCACTGGAAGCCGCTGCGCTGCGGGCGGTGGACATAGACAGTTGATATAAAAATGATAGCTGCCTGCGCATATTCCACAATGGCTACAGCCCAGAAACATAGAAAAAACTGAAAGTATCCGATGCCCACCGACACCCCGGACATCTTCGACCAATGGGCCAGCACCACAGCTGACACTGAGAAGGTGCCGCCCGTGCCCGCGCTGGAACCCGCTGCAGCCACGCCCGCCGCCCTGCGCCGCGCAGTGCAGGAGCTACTCAAGCACGGCTTGCTGGAGCAATCGGCCAAGCCCCATCTGTTTCGCCAGATCACGACCAACACAGCCCGCGTGGATGCACTGCTGGAGCCATTTGACCTGCGGGTGCAGATCGACGACCTGCGTGGCCTGGCCTTTGTCGGGATCGCGGCCACCTACCAACCGGATGGCGAAGACGAAGACGAATGGACGCACCCGCTGGTGCGCCGCCAGCGGCTCACGCTGGAGCAATCGCTGCTATTGGCCATTTTGCGGCGCGAGTTTCTGCAACGCGAGCAGGAAAGCGGTCTCGGTACTCCCGTGCAACTGGTGGTGGATAGCCTGCTGCCCCAGCTTGAAATCTATCTGGGCAGCACCGGAAGCGATATGCAGGAGCGCAAACGCCTGATGAATCTGCTGGAAAACCTGCGCGGGCACGGCGTGGTGTCCGACGTGGATGAACAGGATAGCTTCACCATCCGCCCGATGATCGTGCACCTGGCCAACCCGGAGAACCTGCAAACCTTGCTGCAACGACTGCGCGAGATCAGCGGCAACACCGCGAACAGCGTTGCCACGGCGGGAGCAGAGGAATGACCGCCGGATACCGCCTCCAGGAACTGCATTTGTACAACTGGGGCGCCTTCGCAGGCCGCCACGTGGCCCATATCGACCCGGCCAACACCGCCATCATCGGCCCCACCGGCAGCGGCAAGACCACGCTGGTCGACGCGCTGATGACGCTGCTGTGCGCCAATCCACGCTACAACCTGGCCTCGACCGGCGGGCATGAAAGTGACCGCGACCTGGTCTCTTACGTGCGAGGCGCCAGCGGTCCCGGCCACGCCGGCGACGATAGCGACCACCTGGCTCGCAACGGCCGCTGCGTCACTGGTATCGCCGCCCGCCTGGTGCATGGTGGAGATGCAGCGCACAGCGTGCTCATCGGTGCCATTTTCTGGTTCGACGGCAGCAGCTCCGGTGCCACCGACCTGAACCGACGCTGGTGTTTCGCCCAGGGTGCTGCGCACACGCTTGATGGCTGGCTGGAAGAACACCACCGCGGCGGTGCGCGCGCACTGGGCAAGCTGGAGAAGGCTGCTGAGAACCTGCGCATCTTTGCCAGCAAATCCGCTTATCTGGCGCGGCTGCAAAGTTGCTTTGAGGTGGGTCCCAACGCCTTCACGTTACTCAACCGTGCTGCGGGTTTGAAGCAGCTCAACAGCATCGACGATATCTTCCGCGAGCTGGTGCTGGACGACCACAGCGCTTTTGACGATGCACTCAAAGTGGCCAACAGCTTTGACGAGCTGGCCGCCATCCATGCCGAGTTGGAGTTGGCCAACCGGCAATACGTGGCTCTGCTGCCCCTGCGTGACATGGCGCAGCGCGAGGCCCGGCAACACCAGCACCTCAGCAAATTGCACCTGCTGCAGGCAGCGCTGCCACACTGGTTTGCACAGCAGGGCGTGCGGCTGTGGCAAGCGCGGTGCGATACCCTGCAGTCCAGTCTGGCGAAGCAGCAGCGTGATATTAACGTCGCCGACGGCACATTGAAACAGGCCCGCGAGCATGAATACACGTTACTTGAGACCTACTTGCGTACGGGCGGTGGTGATATCGAATCGCTGCAACAGCTCATCGATGCACAGCAGAAGGCACTGGCGCAAAAGCAAAGGAATCTGACGGACTACCAGGCACTGACCCGCAACCTGGGCCTGCCGTCCTTGCCCAACCTCAGCGCGCAGGCCCTGGCCGACCACCATCAACAGGCCGGGCCTGCGCTCCAGGCCTTGGAAGCACAGCTACAAGACTTGCAGGAAGCAGCCGAGCAGGCTGTCGCCAACGAGCGCAACGCGCACACCGCACTGGAAGCCTTGCGCGGCGAATCCCAGGCCGTGCGCCAGCGCCCCGACTCCAACCTGCCCACTGCGTTCACCCATTTCCGCGCGGCACTGGCGGAGGTATTGCAGTGTTCACCTGACGACTTGCCCTTTGTTGCGGAACTGGTGGAGGTACAGAAAAAGCAGCATGCCTGGCGCGGCGCCATCGAACGCGCGCTGGGCAGCCACCGCCTGCGCATCCTGGTGCCACCCGCGTCCATGCGTGACGCGCTCACCTGGGTCAACCAGCGCCACAACCACCTGCATGTGCGCCTGCTGGAGGTGCGTGAACCCGCCCGACCGGTAAGCTTTCTGGGCGACGGTTTTGCCGGCAAACTCAACCTGAGAGACCATGCCTATGCGGGCGCGCTGCGCCAGTTGCTGGCCGACCAGGACCTGCATTGCGTGGACAGCGCCGAGGCCCTGCGCACTACCCCGCACGCCATGACCCGGGAAGGCCTGATGTCCGGCAAGGAACAGCATTTCGACAAGCAGGACCAGAAGCGCATTGATCAGGACTGGATGACCGGTTTTGACAACCGCGACCGCCTGGCGCAACTGCACGCACAGATTACTGAGCACGCCACGCAATGGGAGGTGCTACAAAAAGAGAAGCTGGATGCGCAGTCTGCACAAGCGCTGGCAACCCATTTCATTCAATTGTGGAAGCAATTGCAAACACTGCACTGGGACGATCTGGACACCGCCAGTGCGCAAGCTCAACTGCAGCCCTTGCAGGTACGAATGACCACCTTGCTCGACCCACAGTCCGACACCGCGCAGGCGAAGGTGCGCTGGGAAGCAGCAAGCGGCCTGAGCCAACAAGCCGATGCGGCACTGCGCGCGCTGGAGCAGCAATACACCACACTGCAAGCGGAACACCGCCATGCCGAAAAGCAGCAGGCTGGCTGTGCCGCCCGGATGGCCGATCAGCCTGCCAATGCACCTGTTTTTGACGAGCAGAGCATGAGCCTGCTGCCCGGCGGCCTGCCGGCACTGGATTTCGACCAACTCGATACCCAGGAACGCAAGGCGCTGGCCGACTTGCGCATACACACGGACAAGCAAGCCAGCCACCTTGCAGAGTTGCACAAGGACATCATCCGCCAGATGGCCAAGGCGCAAAAGGAAGATCGGGGTGCGCTTGCCGAACAGCTGCAGGAAATCGACGCTTTGCCGCCTTATCTGCACCGCCTGCGCGTGCTGGAAGAAGAAGACCTGCCCGCCAAGCGCCAGCGGTTTCAGGACTACCTCAACGCCGCATCCGACCAGGGCGTGAGCACCCTGCTGTCCGGCATCGAGGCGCAGGTGGCAGAAATCACTGAGCGCCTGGACCGGCTCAACGACACGCTGGCCCGCGTGGATTTTCAAAGTGGTCGCTACCTGCAGTTGGCCCCTCAAGGGGTCATCCACCCCGTGCTGCAGGACCTTCACAAGACCATGGCGCAACTTCGCAGTGATCGCCTGCGTGACGACGATGGCCGCAGCCACTACCAGGCGCTGCAAACCATGGTGGAGTTGCTGCGCGAACATGCCACCAACCGCCGCACCAAAGCAGCGCAGGCGCTGCTCGATGCGCGGTACCGCCTTCAATTTGCCGTCCATGTACTCGACCGCGAAACCCAGCAAGTGCTGGAGCGGCGCACCGGCTCGCAGGGCGGCAGCGGGGGCGAAAAGGAAATCATCGCCAGCTACGTGCTTACCGCCTCACTGAGCTACGCGCTGTGCCCACCAGGGCGCAGCCAGCCCCTGTTTGCCACCATTGTGCTGGACGAAGCTTTTTCCAAAAGCTCGCAGGCTGTGGCCGCACGCATCATCCAGGCGCTGCGCGAATTCGGGCTGCATGCCCTTTTTGTTACGCCGAATAAGGAGTTGCGCCTGCTGCGCAATCACACGCGCAGCGCCGTGCTTGTGCACCGGCTTGGCCGCCAGGCGACGCTGGCATCCCTCAGCTGGCAGGAGCTCGATACACGGGCACAACAACGGCACGCGATGCATACAAATGACCTGTAGCCCTTTTGGAATATGCGCAGCCAGCTACTCGTTTCATAGCAAATGAAATCCCCCCAGCAACTCGCAGAACAGCTGGTCCGCCAATGGCAGCGCGGTGACTGGCGCGAACAGCACTTGTTGCCCGGCACGCAGGCCTGGCCGTTGCAACTGTCCATTGGCGAGCCTGCTGCGCAAATTTTTCGCGACGACAGTGCCCACTTGCGCCAGCATTTGCAGCGGTGGCGCGCCATTGCCGAACAGGGCCCGGGCCAGGTGCAATGGAAGCCACGGCAGTACCGGGGCGGGGCAGCTCCGGTGGATATTCCCGCACAGTGGATGCTGCGTCCGTCGGACTGCGCGCGGGCATTTGCCCAATACGGCGGCAGCCACGGCGCACAAGCCAGCGCTGACTACCATGCCTTGGTGACCGTGCTCCCCCAAGTGGATAGCTGCTTTCACCCGCTTCTATTACGTCGGCTCAGTCTGTGGCGCGGCGCTGCGGCTGAGCAGGTCGTTACCGCCACGCGCCTGGCACTGCAACTCGAGCCCGGCTGCGCCCAAGGCCGACCGCTGCGCGCCCTCGCAGTCGCGGGCAACGACAGCAAGTTCTTCGAGCGCCACGCCAGCCTCATCACGGCCTTGCTCGACGAACGTTTTGGCGCAGAAGCCAGCCGCCAAGGTCTGACAGCTTTTCTGGGCGCGGCCCCGGAAGGTGAGCATTGGCTGCTGGTGGCCCCGTTGGCAGACGGAATGCTGCCCTTTAAACGCCAACGCGTTGCGGCCAGTGAGTTGCAGACGACGGCACTGCCCGCCCGCTGCATTTTGTTGGTGGAAAACGAGCGCAGCCTGCACCAGCTACCCACGCCCCTGCCGGACACCATCGCCATACTCGGCGCTGGTCTGAATCTGGGCTGGCTCTGCGCGCCCTGGCTACAGCAATGCAAGGTGGCTTACTGGGGCGACATGGACACCTGGGGCCTGGCCATGTTGGCCATCGCACGCAGCCACCTGCCCCAACTGCATGCGCTGCTGATGGACCACGCCACTTTTGAAGCACATCGGTCTATGGCCGTGGCCGAGCCCGCACATGCAGCAATGCCCTTATCTGAACTGCTGCGGCCCGACGAAATCGCCTTCGACCTAACACTGCGCACGCTAACAGCGGGAAGACTTGAACAGGAATTTTTGCCTGCGTCCGTTGTTGCGCGGGCGGTGGGGGTTTGGCTGAAAATCTGCTGATTCCAACCCTGCGGCATGGCGCCAAGTTATTGGCAGTGGTTCAGAAAAACGGGCTGGGAGTGATGGACTGAATTTTGTCTGGCGGCTGTGCCGTTCAGAAGCCTGGCCAGGATATCCTTGGGGTGGCGCACGGAGCTGTTGCGGCTCTGCCAACGGATGAAGAAAAGCGCCAAAATCAGGCAGGATTTTTCGGTTTGAAGGCTATAGTGGAGATAACGAATGCGCTCGCGAAGTTGGTCAAGCAGCCCAACAGAGCGCAAAACGGGAGCGGCGACTTTGTGAGATTCAATATACCTGTACATAAAAAGTGTGTTGTTGTAAGTCTGTGAAAACAAGAGATTTCTAAATGAACAACGAACCACGTTATCTGACTGGCTCCCTTGTTATCCCGCAAAATTGCGGGATACATCAAAGTTAAACCTCCCTTTTCGATCTCACGCCAAAGGCAATTTGATTAAAAACTACATTGTAGTTATCATCTGGCCATGAGTAATCTGAGCTTTGAATGGGATGAGTGCAAATCTGCGGCAAACGTAAAGAAGCATGGGGTCAGTTTTGATGAGGCGAAATCGGTTTTCGTTGACGAGCGAGCCAAATTGATTAACGACCCTGATCACTCAAACGATGAAGACCGCTTCGTTCTTCTCGGTTTGAGTGGGGCATTGCGATTACTTCTGGTTTGTCACTGTTATCGCGTTGACGGAAACGTCATACGAATTATCTCGGCTCGTAAGGCAAGTGCTCACGAATCGAAGTCCTACCCCTGAAAGGTGTCATATGCGCAAAGAATACGACTTTACCGCTGCGAGAAAGAACCCGTACGCCGCACAACTGAAGAAGCAAATTACGATTCGTCTTGATGAGGAATCAATAGACTATTTCAAGGCGATATCGCAAGACGCTGGCATTCCCTATCAAAGCCTCATCAATCTGTATTTGCGAGATTGCGCGACTACACATCGCAAGCTCAATTTGAATTGGTCGTAAGTGTTCGCATTTCTGCACCGGTTTAACTGGTCATTCCACCGGACGCTTTGCGTCGGTGAATTTCGACGTTAGGCCGCGCAATCCAAACCTTAGCCCGTCTTCCTCCCAGGAGAAAGAATTGGTACACCTACAACTTGGCAGCACCTACGAGTTCACACTTGCTTCAGGCCGCAAGATTTTAGTGGTCGTTTTCGGCAGCAAACAGCAGCCTACGGGCCATGTAGCCTACGGGCCAGATCGGATGGGAGATTGAGATCAATGGCACAAAGAAAATCTATCCCGGCATTAATGAAGCTTTAGGGGAATCATTTACTCAGATCAAGCTGATTCCTTGATCTGGAATAACATCACTTGACCCAAACGAAAAGTACGCCACTTCATGCATCAAGTACAAGCCCTTGCCACAGCGCTATTCTTCGCACTCTGCATTAACGCGAACGCCCAAAGCAGTTCGGCGAGAGCCACAGAATCCATCCCGCCTTTGATTGCAGTTGCCGCATCAGAAGATGCAAATGGCGTAACCCAAGCCGACTTCAATCTTGCGATGTTGAAGGACTTCGAACAAAGAACTGTCGCAGCCATACAGAAGAAAATGGTTGACCATATGCGATCGCAAGGTGACTCTTTTCCACCTCCAAAACTCAGATCTGAAGCACATTACATGGAGGCTGGAAAGCCAAAACTGGCCATCGTCCGCCTGCTCTCTTCTGGTTCCATAAATCAGGTGTTCACATTCGGCATTGTTGGGGCTGAATTGAGACGCGTTGCGTGCATAAGGACAGAAAACTTTGATCAAAGCATTCCCGTCTTCTCTGGTGTATGCGGCAACAAAATTCGAGAAACATATGGCATTTCGCTTCAAAGCAAATAGCAGGGCAGGCGCCAAGCAGCGCGGCCTAACCATTCGCTCAACCGGACCCATTGCGGCATGCGGCTAAAGGCCCCAGAATGAAATGGCGGGCCATTAGCCGCATGCCGCAATGGGTCCGGTTAGCTCAAACATTAGTCCACACAAGCTCCGCTTCTGCCATGGATCGAAACAAACACGCGTATTTCCTGTCCAAGTTCCGCACGGCGAGCGACGAGGAGTTTCAAGAAGCCGCGACACGCGTTCACGAACTCGCGGATGAAGCTGCCGAGGCCGTGAGACAAGTTGCGGCCGAGAGGGGCGTCATCTTGCATGAAAGTGCAGCTGCGTCTCCGGTTGCCTCAAACGAACTGACGACTGAGGAACGCGCTAGACGCACGGAGGCTTCGACTGCGCTTTGGAACAGTTCTACCTCCAAGCGCGTCCAGTACATGTTTTGTGCACAAGCCTTGATCTTCTCATTTGCCTTTCTTGGACCGCAGGGCTTACGCTTCGGTGTACTGTGGCTGCTGCTCTTCGCTGCCACCCTGAGTTGGATTGCTAACCGCCTAGGACGGAAGTACACGAGAAACGTGTGTGCGGATGCCGACCGCTCGATCGACGAGAAACAGAAGTCACTGAAGACAGCAGCCGTTGCGCTTTGGCCCGCACTACTCGTGTCTGCCTTTGCTGGCGTCGTTCTGGCGTCTGCTATGCGTGCGGCCTAGAGTAGTGGGCCTCAAAAAGACAACTATCTACTTGGCGCGCAGAAGCGCAAATACCTACGCATGAAATTAGCGCGATCGCATCGCCGAGCACGGAAACACACCACATGGAACTACAAGAATTCATCCGAACGGTTCTGGTATCCGTTGTACGAGGCGTCGAGGACGCACAGAGAGAATTGAAGGACTCCAAGGCAATCGTCAACCCAGAGGGCTTCAAGAGGCAAATAGCTCTTGAACAACTCAGAGAGTCGTCGGGATTTACAGATGTCGAGTTTGAAGTCGCCGTCGAGGTAAAGCAGTCGACAGAACAGGGAGGCAAGGCCGCTGTGCAGGTTGCCGTTTTCAACATGAACCTGGGTGGAAAGAAGGAAGGCGCTGCATCTCACGCAAGCCGAATAAAATTCGCAGTTCCAGTTCACCTGCCACCGGGAGATGTCCTAAAGCTAGAGCAGAAACTCGTTGAGTCCGGTACGAGTATGGCCTAACCGCTCAACCGGAGCACCAACGGCGGGACGCCAGGCCCGGTTAGCTCGAACGTTATGTGGCATCAACCCACGGTTGCTCTTGACTTCAGAATATCGGTAGCTACAATAAAGCGGTGCATTTCACATTTGATCCTGGCAAAGACAAGCTGAACTTGGCCAAGCACGGCCTGTCACTTTCTTGTGCTGAAAGGCTGATCTGGGAGGAAGCGTATGTTTGGATTGATCCACGCTATTCATACGACGAGTTGCGAATGATTGGCCTGGTTCCCGAGGGCAACACACTGTATTACGTGGCGTTTGTAGACCGTGCTGATGTGCGCAGAATCATCAGTCTGCGCCTTGCCGAACGACGAGAGGTGAAAAAATATGTCGAAAACATCCAGTAAGCGGGTCATCTTGATGCCATCGGTCAAGGACAACGCGAGAATTGTTGCGGCGGCCAAGGCCGATCCAGATGCCAAGCCCATGACGAAGGCGCAACTAGATGCACTTCTGCCAATCAGCGTCGCGCGAGGCAGGCCAAAGTCCGAGAATAAAAAGCTGCTGCTCTCGGTGCGCTATAGCGTCGAGGTAGTTGAGTATTTTCGCTCGACGGGTGACGGCTGGCAGGCGCGCATGGATAGTGTGCTCCGTCAATATGTGAGCAAGCATGCACACCGCAGCAATGCGACATAACGGGTTGCTCGTCACGGACACGCGGCATTAGTTTGCCGCTTCGCGGCGCATGCCGCGAAGCGGACAGGGTCAACATTAAGCCAGCATTTGAGTGCCTGCTTCGGAGCGTCGGCAATGTCGGCTTCCAGCCTACTGGTGACATGCTAGGCGGTCTTGGGAATCACCGTCGCGCCCGAGAGGTCGTAATTGGTGTGCGGTCATTTGACTGCACCCTTGCCAGCTAATTCTGAATTGGGGATGCTTGTGTCCACGTAGATCAACGTGGACACATGCGATGC
>JFJP01031734.1_pt1 | contig 17370 bp, 16 predicted proteins | sample 431651 | NCBI WGS metagenome assembly JFJP01 (sample SAMN02602958, study PRJNA72255) | Microbial mat metagenome, whole genome shotgun sequencing project. | biome: fresh water; feature: sink hole; material: water; isolation source: purple microbial (photo- and chemosynthetic) mats found in...
AGGCGTTGAAAAATACCACTCACTGTTTCAGCGGCTAATTCCACCCCTAAAATTTTTGTCAGGCGTTGTTTTCGCAAAGTGACAGGCGCACGATTTGGCAACATTTCCGTACAAACAACTTCATTAATGACACCGACACTACCGCCTGCAATCTCAACCATTAACTGGGTGGCGCGTTCAATTGCGCGGGTTTGCAAAGTGAAATCCACTCCCCGTTCAAACCGATGTGATGAATCGGTGTGCAAACCGTAATGACGCGCTTTGCCTGCAATCGCGGTCGGTGCAAAAAACGCGCATTCTAAAAACACATCAGTGGTGCTATCACTTACGGCAGTTGTGCTACCGCCCATAATGCCTGCCAACGCTAACGGTTGTTTGTCATCGGCAATCACCAGCGTTTCAGCATTTAATTCAATCACTTGCTCATTTAGCAACGCGAGTTTTTCCCCCACTTGCGCATAACGCACACAGATTGTGCCGCTTAATAAATTGGCATCAAACGCATGAAGCGGTTGTCCTAATTCCAATAATACATAATTAGTGACATCCACCAAAATCCCTAAACTGCGCTGACCTGAACGGCGCAACCGTTCTTGCATCCACAGTGGTACGGCAGCTTTAGGATTCACCCCTTTGATTAAGCGTCCTAAATAACGTGGACACGCTTCAGGCGCAGTTATTGTGATTGGCAAAGTGTCTTGATGCTCAACAGGAGCTATTTCAAAGGTGGTAGGTGTAAACGGCAACTCATTTAATACCGCCACTTCCCTCGCCAGCCCTTCGACACTCAAACAATCGGCGCGATTGGGGGTTAAATCCACTTCCATTAAATTATCGTTTAATTGCAAATAATCACGGATATTTGTGCCAACAGGCGCGTCAGGGGCTAATTCCATTAAACCTTGTGCATCAGCGGCAAGCCCTAATTCTTTTTCTGAACACAGCATTCCAAACGATTCGACCCCGCGCAACTTGGATTTTTTAATTTTAAAATCCTCTGGCAACACCGCGCCACATAATGCCGTAGGAATTTTCAAGCCAACACGCACATTGCTAGCACCGCACACAATTTGCAAAGGCTCGCTTTCACCCACCTCCACTTTGCAAACCCGCAATTTGTCCGCGTCGGAGTGAGGAGTCACTTCGATAACTTCACCAACCACCACGCCACTAAATTCAGCGGCGACAGGCTGAATGGAATCAATTTCCAGTCCTGCCATTGTCAATTGCGCCACTAATTCCGCACTGGAAAGGGCAGGATTAACATAACTTCTTAACCACGCTTCACTAATTTGCATAATTTTGTCTTGTTTATTAAAAAAGAAAATTTAAGACAATTTTAACGCATTGAAAGCAAAGTTATTTAACTAAATGTAGGCGTTTAGGCTTTGTCAGCAACCCTTGCACACTTTTTTAGTATAATCGCTGTTTAAATTTCTTAACCTAAGCGAGAGAACACCATGCGTAGCCACAAATGTGGAGAACTAAATACCGCTCACCTAGACCAGATTGTTGATTTATGTGGCTGGGTACACCGTCGCCGCGACCACGGCGGGGTGATTTTTATCGACTTGCGCGACCGTGCTGGTTTAGTCCAGGTAGTTTTTGATCCAGATAGAGCCGCTATGTTTGCCATTGCCGAAGCGGTGCGGTCAGAATATGTATTAAAAATTCAAGGCAAAGTTCGCTTGCGCCCAGAAGGAACGCTGAATCCGAATATGGCATCGGGTGAGATTGAAGTATTGGCTTTAGAGGTGGAAATACTGAATAAATCTGAAACGCCGCCGTTTCCTTTAGAAAGTGAAGTTGAAGTTAATGAAGACACGCGCTTGCGTTATCGCTATATGGATTTGCGCCGTCCTGCAATGCAGGAAAAAATGCGGATTCGCCGTGATATTACCCGTTATTTGCGCCACTTTTTAGATGAGCGGGAATTTTTTGAAATTGAAACCCCGTATTTAACCAAAGCCACGCCAGAAGGAGCGCGTGATTATTTAGTACCAAGTCGCACCCATGAAAATTGTTTTTTTGCCTTGCCGCAATCGCCGCAGTTGTACAAACAATTGTTGATGATTTCTGGCATGGACAGATATTATCAAGTGGTGCGTTGCTTCCGTGATGAAGATTTACGCGCTGACCGGCAGCCTGAATTTACCCAGCTTGATATAGAAACGTCGTTTATGAACGAAAACGACATTATGACTATCATGGAAGAGATGATTCGTAACTTGTTCAAAACTATTTTGAATGAAGATTTGCCCAATCCTTTTCCACGGATGCCTTATTCTGAAGCAATGGCACGGTATGGCTCAGATAAACCTGATTTGCGGATTCCTTTGGAATTGGTGGATATTGGCGATGAAATGAAAGACGTTGATTTTAAAGTCTTTTCTGCTCCTGCCAATGACCCGAATGGACAGGTTGCCGCGTTGCGTTTACCCAATGGCAGTGATTTAAGTCGTAAAGAAATTGATGATTTAACCAAATTTGTGGGCATCTACGGCGCAAAAGGCTTGGCGTACATCAAGGTCAACGACCGTAACGGCGGACTTGAAGGCTTGCAATCACCGATTGTGAAATTCGCCCCTGCGGAAGTGTGGGAAAAAGTATTGCTGAAAACGGGTGCAGAAACGGGCGATTTGATTTTCTTCGGTGCGGATAATGCCAAGATTGTGAATGAAGCGTTAGGCGCGTTGCGGATTAAACTCGGTTTAGAGCGTGGCTTGGTCAACAGCAAATGGCAGCCACTGTGGGTGGTGGATTTCCCGATGTTCGATTGGGACGAAAAAGCCAATCGTTTTAATGCGATTCATCATCCCTTTACTGCACCGAGCTGTAGCGTGGAAGAATTGGAAACCAATCCGGGCGCGGCTTTATCGCGTGCGTATGATTTAGTCCTCAACGGCACGGAATTGGGCGGCGGTTCGATTCGGATTCATCGCACCGAGATGCAGTCACGGGTGTTTGATTTGCTCGGGATTGGCAAAGAAGAAGCACAGGAAAAGTTCGGCTTTTTGTTGGAAGCGTTGAAATACGGCTGTCCGCCCCATGGCGGGATTGCGTTTGGGATGGATAGATTAGTGATGCTAATGACAGGTGCAACTTCCATTCGAGAAGTGATTGCATTCCCTAAAACCCAATCAGCGGCGTGTCCGTTGTTTAATGCGCCAGCAAAAGTCACTGAGCTGCAATTGCGGGAGTTGGGGATTAAGTTGCGGAAACCCGACGTGAAAGAAGCAAAAGAAGAGTAATTCTGTTTAAACCTTCCAGATTTTAGAAGTCTGGAAGGTTTTTTTACCATTTGTGTGGTCAATGAAGAAATGGTAGCTTTTTAACTCAACTAATAAACTAACTGAAATTCAATATTTAGAGTCTTCTGCCATGAAAAATAGTCAATTAGCAATTTCAAATTTCTATTCAAATAATACTACTCTTCAACATGCTGTATCTGAAATTAAAACACTATATAGTGAGGCTGATAATATTGTAAATAAAATTAAGGAAAAATCGAAAGCATTAGAAAATATTAATTTAATAGATATTAAGTTAGATAGTTTGTGGCAAAACTCATCTTCTCTAACAGAAAATATAAATTCAAGCCAATCATTAAAAGAAAGTATTATTGAGTCATTTTTGGGGATACTATCTTTAAGCAATAAAATACCTGATAATTACTTTGAGGATAAATTACTATTTTTTAATGAGTTATTAAAAAAATGCAGGGAGTATTTTAATTGCTGTTATCCAAATTTTATTACTACTTTTGAATCATTAGAACTGAAAGCTGTAGAGTTTCTGTCAAAAGAAGGATTTATAAAACTGGATAGAAGATATTACGCTGACCATGAATTAGAGGTGTTTTTCAACATAAATAGAAGGATTGTATTGGAACTCTGTATTGAATACGAAAAATTTTTACATAGATATAGATGCAATAATGATTGGAATTACAAGTGGGATATTTTCTCGTTTCATAGCAACAATTTTCGATCATACGAACTTTATAAACAACTAATCAATATTAAATATGAAGATGATTCCTTAATTAAGGATGAAGCATCTTAGAAGAAACAACTACCGAATCAAACACAGAAGAAAAAGAAATGGGGTCACTTAATCACAGTTATATTCGAGCCAATCTCGCCTGATTATAATTGACCATTCTGATTCAAAAAGGAGAAATAATGCAATTTGAATGGGATGAAAATAAAAATAGCATCAATATCCAAAAACATGGCATTGATTTTAATGATGCTATCGAAATGTTTAAGCATCCTCTATTGTCTTTGGAGGATAACAGAGACTATTACGGTGAAGAACGCTGGCTAGGCATAGGTTGGATTAAAAACATGATGGGAGTTGTTATTTATACGGAACGAACAGGTGATGTTATACGAATTATCAGTGCCAGAAAAGCAACCAAAAAAGAGGTAAGTTATTATGAACAATACAGCCACTAAAACCGACTGGAAACGTTTAGAGACTCTAAGCGATGATGAAATTGATACCAGCGATATTCCAGAACTTGACGAAGACTTTTTTAAAAATGCAAAATTTCGCGATGAATACAAAAGAGAGGAGCTAGGCAAGGGTGTACGCGGTAAATATTATCAAGCCTATCAAGAATCCCATAATTTGGTATTGTTAGAGCCAGAAATTGCTAAAGCCTTTCCAACTGATGAGGCGGTTAATAACGCTTTGCGGTTTTTGTTATCCATTGTTGAAACATCAAGCCATTTAATTGTTCCACCTAAACAAGCGGTTCATACCGATTAGAAGATCGAAACATTAGGCATTTTTATTGGCGATTATGAAAATCAGCATGATTTTTCAGCTTTGATTCTCAAATAATATTCAAGGACTTACACAATGGCTTATAGCGATTTTTCATTAACTAAAGTCAAAAAGGAATTTGGTTTAACGGAAGAAAAAAAATCAAACTTTTTCCCGATGCGAATTTAATTGAACCCAGTGAATGGTTAAAAACCACGTTGGCAATTAGCTTGCGTTTAGCGTTAGCGTCTTCCAGCGAAAAAGCCCGTTCAGAATTTATTGTTGCGCCGTTGCTGTTAGAGATGGAAATGCTTAATAATCAATCTTTTAGCATTTTTTCCGGTGAACGGTTGGATGTTTTGCCAGAGCAAGGTTTAAACAGTGAATGTGATTTTATTTTAGGCAAAAATTCCTTTAGTAGTTCACTGCAAGCTCCGATTTTTTGTTTGGTTGAGGCAAAAAAGAACGATATTAAAGAAGGATTAGGGCAATGCGTTGCGCAAATGCTCGGTGCGACTTTGTTTAATCAAAACGAAGGGCTTGAATATCCAGTTGTTTATGGTTGTGTGACAACGTGTGAAATTTGGCAGTTTTTGAAATTAGCAGACAAAACGTTTTATTTGGATAGCCAACCTTATTATATTAACGAATTGGCTAAATTGATTGGTATGTTGCAAGCAATTCTTGATGAAAAATGAAAGGAATATAGGAGTTTGTGATGCTAGAAGAATCAAATGCGGAAGAACATGAAATGGGTTCTCTCAATCACAGTTATATTCAGGCCAATCTCGCCTGGTTATTAAAAAACTTAAAAATCTATTCTGTGTTTACCAAATTAAGTTTAAACATTAGCCAATTAGAGTTAAGCGATTGTGAAAGTCTAAAAAATGAAGCCAAACCAGACATTTGCATTTATCCAAAAATGAGCATTGATTGCTCGCGCGATATTATTAAAATGTCAGAAATGCCGTTATTGGCAATAGAAATTCTTTCTCCTATTCAGCCTGTGTAAACTCTGTTACAAAAAATAGAGTGTTATTTCAAACTCGGCATTAAATCTTGCTGGCTTGTTTATCCTTCTGCGGCAACCGTTGTGGTTTACTCGGATTTACATAATTTCAAAGCATTTAGTAGCGGTGAATTAATGGATGAAACATTGGATATTCGATTCAATGCTGCGGATATTTTCAATTAAATTTGAAATAAAGCCGATGGAATACGACGTAGAAACGAAAACAGAATCCGTGATTGAGCCAATCATCTTGATACATTAAATTATGAATTTTTATATGAATGCAAATTCCCCACTTTTACAAAAGAAGGGAATTTGCTTTTGATTACTATTATTTATAAAGTATTAACCGCATTTAATTCAGCAAAGGCTTGTTCTAAGCGCGTTACCATACTTACTTGCGCGGCGCGTACCCAGACACGCGGGTCATAGTATTTTTTATTTGGGCTATCCTCGCCTGTTGGATTGCCAATTTGACCTTGTAAGAAGCCTTCGTTTTTCAGATAAAACTCTCTAATACCATTCCAGTAAGCCCACTGGGTATCAGTATCAATATTCATTTTAATCACGCCGTAACTGATAGATTCTTTAATTTCATCAGCCGTTGAACCTGAACCACCATGAAACACGAAATTAAGTGTATTAACTGGAACAGAAAATTTTTCAGAAACATATTTTTGTGAATCTGCCAAAATGGTAGGCGTTAATTTCACATTACCCGGTTTGTAAACACCATGCACATTACCAAAAGAGGCGGCAATAGTAAAACGATGACTAATTTTGCTTAAGTGTTCATACGCATAAGCGACATCTTCAGGTTGCGTGTACAAGGCAGAATGATCCATGTGGCTATTGTCAACTCCATCTTCTTCGCCACCTGTACAGCCTAATTCAATTTCAAGCGTCATGCCCATTTTGGACATCCGCTCTAAATATGCACCACATATCTCAATATTTTCTTCTAAGCTTTCTTCAGATAAATCAAGCATATGTGAACTGAACAAAGGTTTTCCTGTTTCTGCAAAATGTTTCTCACCTGCATCTAACAAACCATCTATCCAAGGCAACAATTTTTTTGCCGCATGATCTGTGTGTAAAATAACAGGCACACCATAATGTTCAGCCAATGTATGAACGTGTTTTGCACCTGAAATTGCACCCAAAATATTAGGCTGTTGACCTTCTAGTTTTAAACCTTTTCCCGCAAAAAATTGCGCTCCACCATTAGAAAACTGCACAATAACGGCTGATTTTGCTTTTGCAGCCGCTTCTAATACGGCATTGATAGAATCTGTACTGATAACATTCACACCAGGCAAGGCAAAATTGTTTTCCTTACAAATGGCAAATACTTTTTGTACATCTTCACCACTAACAACACCTGGTTTTACTACGTCTAATATTTTTTGAGACATTTTGATCCATTAAATTTTAGTTTTAGCAAATAACTCCCTATAAACTAGGGAGTTATAATCACAATTGTTAAGCTTCTAAACTGGCTAAACGTGCTGCAAGTAATTCTTCTAAAGCAACTAAGGCTTTAGTAAAACCATCAATGCCTTCGGCTAATTTTTCGTTTGCCATTTTGTTTTCAGCGTGCATTGCATCAAACGTTGCTTTATTGACATTAATTTTGTCACTTGCAATATCAGCCGCTTTTGCAGGGTCTAATTTACGCGGTAAATCCGCTTCAGTTGCTTGCAATTCAGCGAGTAATGAAGGAGCTATCGTCAATAAGTCACAACCTGCCAATTCTGTAATTTCACCGACATTACGGAAGCTTGCGCCCATCACTTCAGTGTTATAACCAAATTTTTTGTAATAATTATAAACTTCTGTGACTGATAACACGCCTGGGTCTTCAGCGGCAGGGTAAGAATCACGTCCAGAGTCTTTTTTGTACCAATCTAAAATCCGTCCTACGAAAGGTGAAATTAACGTAATATTTGCCTCAGCACAAGCGATAGCTTGGTGCATACCAAACAATAACGTTAAGTTGCAATGGATGCCTTCGGTTTCTAAAATCTCAGCGGCTTTAATACCTTCCCATGTTGAAGCGATTTTGATTAAAACACGCTCACGCGAAATACCTGCTGCCTCATATTGAGCAATTAATTCACGCCCTTTAGCAACCGTTGCATCCACATTGAAAGATAATCTTGCATCTACTTCAGTAGAAACACGCCCTGGAATAATTTCCAAAATTTTGAGACCAAACGAAACAGCTAAACGTTCAAACGCTAAAGAAACCACTTGAGCAGCCTCTACAGTTGCACCTAATGTTGCACGCGCACCTTTTAGAGTATCATCAACAATGCCTTGGTATTGAGGCATTTGAGCAGCAGCCGTAATCAGCGATGGATTCGTGGTAGCATCACGCGGCTTGAAAGTTTCAATAGCTTGGATGTCTCCAGTATCAGCTACAACAACAGTCATTTCCCGCAATTGTTCAAGTAAATTCTTTGCCATATAAGGGTACCTTAAATTGTTTTGATATTTAAAAAATCCGCATCTAATTTGCCTTAAGTATAAAAGCCAAACTTAAATAAATTGGATGGAAATAGAAGCGAACGATTAATAATGGAAGTAAAATTTAGATATTTTTTCAGCTTTATTACTCTGTAAATAAAATATTAATCAAAGTAATTATTCAATTGCAACTGCTTGAAACAGCAATTTTTTAAATTTTTTTTAACAAAAGAGCCGCTTTTAATCACTTCGATAAAAGAAGAGGCAGCGGCTCAATTTTTGTAAGCACGATAACGTTAGTTTCAATAAGTCTTTCTAAACGAGCAAATCGCTTGCTGAGATTATTGCCTAGCAAATCTTAACCACGGTCGCGTAAATATCTTTCAACACCAGTGACTGAAGCTTCTTGATCTGCTGCTTCTTTAGCGGCTAAATAACGCGCAACACCTGTTGGTGCTGTTTTATTTTTTTCTTGCATATATCTTTCAACGCCAGTTAAACCGCTGGTATCTGCTGAATAAACAACCGCTTGGCTTTGGCTATGTTGTTTTTTAGCCTTGCATTTGGGTTTTTTGCTTAAGAAAAAACCACCTGCAACCGCCAATACAACTAAACCAAGTAAATAAGTTTGCGAGGAATCTTTTTCTTCTGCTTTAGCTGATACACTTTCAGTTGCCTCAGAACTTGAAGCCGACTCAGAGCTAGCAACCCCGTCTTTGCTATCAGATTCTGTCTCAGAATAAATCACCGTTGGTTGAAAATCCGCCGCAGGATATTGTTCTTCGGCGGTCACTACCGAGCTAGCTAACAGCAATGCTGCAAATATGCTTTTTGTTAAAATGCTTTTGTTCACGTTTTTCCCCTATGAGTCTTAAGAAGTAAAAGACCCTACCAAATAAACTAAACAGGCAGAGTCTTTATTACCAATAGTTGTATATACACTACACGTTTTTTTGGAATTAAATTACAGCTTCCACGTTTTTAACAACGTTTTCAACCGTAAAACCAAAATGCTTCATTACTACACCACCTGGCGCAGATTCACCGAAGGTATCAATCCCAACAACAGCACCTTCCAACCCAACATATTTACGCCAAAAATCAGTAATCCCAGCTTCAATCGCCACACGTTTTACACCTGGTATTAAAATACTGTCTTTGTAAGATTGCTCTTGGCGGTCAAATACATTCGTTGATGGCATTGAAACAACACGCGCTTGAATACCTTTTTCTGCTAATGCGGTTTGCGACTTTAACGCCAAGTCAACTTCTGAACCTGTGGCAATTAAAATAACAGCAGCATCACCTTGCGCTTCGGAGATAACGTACGCGCCTTTACGAATAGCAGCAATTTGCTCATCAGTTCGCTTCAAGAAAGGTAATCCTTGACGACTCAACACTAAGCTAGTTGGACCTGTCATACGCTCGATTGCCACAATCCAAGAAACCGCTGTTTCTGTCGAATCGGCTGGTCTCCATACATCCATATTGGGGATGTAACGCATTGCTGAGGTATTCTCAATAGGCTGATGCGTTGGACCGTCTTCGCCTTGACCAATAGAATCATGCGTTAAAACAGCAATAGTGCGAATTTTCATCAACGCGGACATTCTCAAAGCACTTTTTGCGTAATCGGAGAACATATGGAACGTACCACCGAAAGGCAATAATCCACCATGTAATGCCATGCCATTCATAATGGCAAACATACCAAATTCGCGTACACCGTAGGAGATATAATTCCCCATTTCTTTGCCGCTAACGTGTTTAAAGCTACTGCAACTTGTTAGGTTAGAACCTGTTAGGTCAGCAGAACCGCCTAAAAACTCGGGCAATGTTGGAGCAAGTCCTGCAATTGCTTTTTGTGATGCTTGACGTGAAGCAAGATTTTCAGCTTTTGCATTTGTTTCAGCAATAAATGCAGCAGAAGCTTCTTCCCAGTTAGTTGGCAATTGACCTGCCATGCGCCGTTCAAATTCGACCGCTAACTCTGGATATTCGGTTGCATAAGCTGCAAAGCGCGTATTCCATTCTGCTTCTTTTTCAGCCCCTTTTGCTTTTGCATCCCAACCTGCATAAACATCGTCTGGAATAACAAAAGGCTCATATTCCCAGCCTAATTCTTTGCGGGTTAATGCAACTTCTTCAAGACCTAATGCCGCACCATGACAGTCGTGGCTGCCGCTTTTATTGGGTGAGCCAAAACCGATGATTGTTTTGCAACAAATTAAAGAAGGGCGGGTGGTTTCCCTTTTAGCCAATTCGATTGCAGCATTGATAGCCTCAGCATCATGACCGTCTATAGATAAAACGTGCCAACCGTAAGCTTCAAAGCGTCTAACGGTATCGTCTGTGTACCAGCCATCAATGTGACCATCAATAGAAATATTATTGTCATCCCAAAAGGCAATTAAATTCCCCAAACCCCACGTTCCAGCCAGAGAACAAGCTTCGTGAGAAATGCCTTCCATCAAACAACCATCGCCCATAAAGACATAGGTTTTATGATCAACAATTTGGTGTCCAGGACGGTTAAATTGATCTGCCAGCAGTTTTTCTGCCATTGCAAAGCCTACCGCATTGGTAATACCTTGTCCTAATGGACCTGTTGTTGTTTCGATACCAGGTGCATAACCATATTCTGGGTGTCCTGCACACTTTGAATGTAATTGGCGAAAAGAAGCCAATTCACTCATCGGTAAGTCATAACCTGTCAAATGCAATAGCGAATAAATTAGCATTGACCCATGACCATTGGAAAGAACAAAACGGTCACGGTCTGACCATTTTGGGTTGGACGGATTGTGGCGTAGATGATTATTCCACAAAACCTCGGCAATATCCGCCATTCCCATTGGCGCACCAGGGTGTCCAGAGTTTGCTTTCTGCACTGCATCCATGCTCAAAGCGCGTATGGCGTTCGCTAATGTTCTACGCGAAGTCATATTCTTCTCCTTCATTGTTATTTTGGTTAGTTATTAAAAGGTGACTTTATCAGTTTGATTTAGCTCTAATCACATTGCTTGTTGTTGCATAATTTCAAACAAGTGCAAACGAGTGGCTCTTATCACCACTCGCTGCTTTATAGTATTACTCTAAATTAGCGTGCCTTGCTCTCATTTCCTCTTCTGCAATGCCTTTCTCATGGATAACATGAGAAATCATCGCTTCTAAGAAAACTAAAGTTGATAATTCAAAGACTGTACCCATAGGCATTCCTTTGACTTTACCATACTGCTCTGCACTACCAATTTGAAAAACATCATCTGCTAAATCGCCTATAGTTGAGCTGGATTTTGCTGAAATCAAGACAATGCCTGCACCGACTTCTTTTGCTTTTTTGGTAAATGCCAATAACTGCTCTGTTTCACCCGAACCAGAGATGACAATCAGCAAATCACCTGTTTTGATACTCGGTGTTACAATTTCACCTACGAAGCTTACATCGTAGCCGCTGTGCATAAGTCGCATAGCAAAAAAGCTGCCAACTAATTTTGAACGTCCTGCGCCTGAGATAAAAATGCGGGACGCTTTATCAAGCATTCCAACTAATTTCTCATCATAAGACTCACTTGTCGCCGTTAGAATACTTGTGATTTTGTCTAATATAAGTTGCTGATGCATGGGATTACCTTTTCATGCAGCGTCTGCTAAAGTACGAATCTCTTTTGCAGCTGTTGCAGGACAAGCAGCACCATAAATCGCCGCGCCAACAACAACAATGTGAGCACCTGCTCTAACTACGTTTTGAACAGTTGTTGCATTGATACCACCTGCAACTGAAATACGCACAGGCAAACCTAATGCCGCGATTGCATTTAAGTCGGCAAAAGGTGTGTGACCTGCCGCTTGTGCATCCAAACCTGTATGGATACCCATAATTTGCGCACCCGCTGCTGCTGTTGCACGCGCACAAGCCACTTTATCATCAACATTGATTAAGTCAATTTGTGCTTCTGCACCATGAGCTTTTGCTGCTTTGATAACGCCCGTGCAAGTTGCAAGACCAGAAACGCCTAACACTGTACAAATATCAGCACCCGCTGCATAAAAAGGCGTTGCTTCGTATTCGCCAGCATCCATCGTTTTTAAGTCGACTAATAAAAGATGATTTGGGAATTTTTCTTTTAATGCTCTAACCAGTTTAATGCCATTGTGTTTAATACATGGAGTTCCGATTTCAAAAATATCAACGTAATCTGCCACTTTAGCTGCTAATGCAACAGTTGCGTCAAAATCTAATGAATCTAATGCCATTTGTATTAATGGTTTTGCCATGATATGTGCTCCGATTGGTTATATTATAGTTGGTTACATAGTTGTTTATGCGTGGGTAACTGTAAAGTAGAATAGGCATAGATGTCAATGCCCAACCCCGTTAGGAGCAAAACACAGTGAACAAGAGCCTTAGCATCCGCAGGTTTTTACCCCACTCTTACAAATAGATTGTTATTTTAAACCGTTATTTAATGATTTTATAAGCGTAAAACCCAATCCAAACAGGTTTCTAATGGCTCAAAATAGGCTTGTTTTTCAATTTGTTAAGCCTCTCGATTGCCTTGCAATATTTCAAAAATAACTCCACCACCTAAGGTAAACAGTATAATTTGATTAAAAATCAATTTGTTAGACAGCTACACTCTTTTTTGTAAATCAAAACCTGTTCATTCTTGCGTTGTCTGTAAAAGCAGATTTTTAAGTTGATTTTTTCAGCCGCCACCGCATTAGTTGCGGTTTTTGTGAAAAAACAAACAACTTTTAGTGCTACTTTTATGTCAAATTCAGACTCTATTCAGCTTAAATCCCTTCCAAAATACTCAGTATAAAACAGCGAGTCTGGATTATTCCTTATGATTAATTCATACTATTGAAAACCTTTTGTAAGTAAATTAGCTTGTATAATTTTAAAATTTAGGAAAATTTTTTATGGAACCTTTCAATAATATTCGCGCTCTGATTATCGACATGGACGGTGTGTTGTGGCATGGCGACCAGCCGCTCGCAGGGTTAACTGAGTTTTTTCAACTGTTGCGAGAAAAACAACTTCCCTTTATTTTAGCCACTAATAACGCAGGGATGACGCAAGAGGAATATGTGACTAAATTAGCGCGAATGGGGGTGGTAGTTACGCAAAATGAAATTTTAACCTCTAGCATGGCAACGGCGTTATATCTCGCACAACACTATAATCCTGAGACCACCCGTGTTTTCGTGATTGGTGTAGAAGGAGCAAAACAACCGCTCCTTGCGCAAGGCTTTACCTTGACTGATTTGTATCAACTCAATACCCCCGAAACACCGCATGAAGGAGCGGATATTGTCGTGTGTGGACTCGATAAAGGCATTACTTGGGATAAATTAGCAACAGCAACCCTTAATATTCGTGCAGGGGCTAAATTTATTGGCACAAATGCGGATGTTACTTTGCCGACTGAACGAGGTATTACCCACGGCAATGGCGCGATATTAGCGGCAATTCAAGCAGCGACCGATGTTGCGCCCACTATTGTAGGCAAACCTGAACCGATTATGTATCAACAAGCCATGACTTTATTAGGGGTCGATGCGGCTCAAACTATTGCGATTGGAGATAGATTAAATACCGATATTTTAGGGGCAGTAAATGCCAATATTCGCAGTTTATTGGTTTTAACTGGCATTTCAACCCGCGAAGAATTGGAAACACTTGACTATGCACCGACGTGGATTATGGACGATATTCAAGCGGTAACAGAAAAACTAAAAACCCTATGACGCTGTGTTTTATCCTTGCTAAAGCCTTTCTAACTGGAGTTTTGTAATGAAAAAATTTATCAATTCCCTTGATAGTCTACTTGATGAAAGTTTGCATGGATTTGCCAAAGCTCACGCCGAGATTGTGCGTTTTAATCCACAACCGCCTTTTTTAACCCGTACTCTGCCGACACGCAAAGGAAAAGTAGCCATTATTTCAGGTGGCGGCGCAGGACATGAACCCTTGCACTCTGGGTTTGTAGGCGTTGGAATGCTTGATGCTGCCTGTCCTGGGCAAATTTTTACCTCCCCTACCCCTGACCAAATGTTGACAGCGGCACAAACCGTTGAAAACGGCGGCGGGGTGTTATTTATTGTGAAAAACTATGCCGGCGATGTAATGAGTTTTGAAATCGCCACAGAAATGCTCAATTGTGCTACTGCAACGGTGTTAGTTGCCGATGATGTGTCGTTACCTAAAAATCACAGCATTGGGCGACGGGGCGTGGCAGGTACGCTCATCGTAGAAAAAATCGTCGGAGCCGCCGCTGAACAAGGAATGACGCTGGCTGAATGCAAAGCCTTAGGGGATAAAGTGGCGGCGTGTACCGCTTCAATGGGGCTTGCTTTAAGCAGTTGCACTGTTCCTGCGTTAGGAAAACCAACCTTTAATTTAGCCGCTGATGAGATTGAAATGGGAGTTGGCATTCATGGTGAACAAGGACGCGAAACAATCAAACTGAGTACCGCAACAGACATGATTACGCCATTAGTGGCAGCTATTCTCGAAGACTTACAGCCCAAGAAAAATCAGCCTGTTTTACTGCATATCAATGGGTTTGGCGCAACGCCTTTGCTGGAGCTGTATTTGGTGTACGATATTGCCGCACAACGCTTACAACAACAAGGTGTAAGCATTGTACGTTCCTTAGTCGGAAATTACACCACCTCACTGGATATGGCAGGCTGCTCTGTAACGGTCAGCCTGCTTGATGAATCGCTTTTAGCGTTATGGGATGCTCCCGTACACACGGCAAATCTACGCTGGGGATGTTAATTTTTATTGGCAACCAAAGCCAGAAATCACATCAGCTTCACTCACATAAATATCGTGGCTATCCACTCTAACAACCTGCCCTATTGTCGAAACTTCGCTACTGCGGGTTACAGGTTTAAAACAATGCGGCGCGGTTGTAGTGGTTGGTTTTTGGTTGGGCGAAAACTGCCAGGCTGTTGATAAATCTGTTTTTGCCACAATTAACATCCCATCTTTGCGCCAAGTCACGTCATAATCGCCTGCCCCCACTTCCACCGATTGTTTTTCGAGCAGCGTTAAACTTGTTGGGGAATAAAAATCAACATTTATTTTTTGACAATCAGAACGATAAGTGTGCGCAATTAATTGCCCATTCGGTGAAGGAATGGTGGTGGTTTTTAAATGAGCGGTTGGTTGTGCTGAAAATAAATTTGCCACCTTCTCAAGCTTAGAAAGTACCTCCATAACCCCATGCTCAATACACACATCTTGCGGCAAAGGGCGAATGCTGGCAATTAAAGTGGCATTACCTTGTAAATCAATTTTGTGTACCTGTTTTGCCCCTGTTATATCTAACGTGGACTCTGCCAACAAATAACCTGCTTTTTTCATATAATACAAATGATTCAATTGATTCGGTAACAAGGTTGAAATAGCACGTCGATCTGAGCCATTTTTTTTCAACAAAAACAAGCGATAAGCAAACCGACGCTTTTCGGTTGCGCCCATTAAGGGTTCTAAACTGTCACGTTCTTCATAAAAAGTCGTGCCTATTGCTAGCTCTGAATTATCATCTGCCCATACAATATGACTGTCATAACTGGCGGGCTGCCAACTATAACTTGTAAAACTACACGCAGACAGCAAAGCTGAAAGAAATACTGCAAAATATCGAATCATAATCATAATGTCTCTTTTAAACCTAAAAAATAAGCCAATCAGTCGTGGTTGAAGATAAAACAGGATAGGCTACGATGAAAAACGGTCTATTATCAAATAAAATCGATGTGTTAAGTGATTAAAGCGACAAAAATCAAGTTCAATCGCTTTATTTTTCCTGTTCTTTTGTGGCTTTATGATACATTTATAAAGTGTGCAGAAGGATTATTTTGGTGAAAATAACAAACAGGAGGAAAACATGAGTAACTCAAGATTCAGAGCTATTCCAAAATCAGAGGCTTTTACCATTCCCTTTAAACTTGAAGAAGCTGCCTTGTTAGATTGGCTAATAAAACTGGCGCATCTTAATGGGAAAGAAGCCTGTTTACTGACTTTGAATTTAACCCAAGCTTTGAATAAAAAAAATGATTTGTCGTTTAAATCGCACATAAGCTTTTTAAAATTGATTAATCGTTATTTGAAATCTTATATTGCTCATCTTGATAATCCTTGCTGGGATGCAGGTTTTCCGCTCGCTATGGAAGAGCGTATCTATGCTGAAATGATAACTTGGAATTATCTTTCACTCGGGCAGGGGTTTTTTATCGCAGCCAATAATGCGTCTAAAAAAGAAGACCAAGCTTTTGCCCTTTTAATGGCATTACACGTTTTAGGTCAAGCACAATTACACATCGCAGCGGTTTATTCTACGCCAGACAAAGGATTTTGGACATTGCTGTATCAAATTTTTAGCTTTGCAGAAAAACGTAAATTGCTGACTTTACACGTTGATAAAGACGACTTTACTAGCACCTCAATTAGTGCTTTATTTTTACGCACCTTAGTTTTTCAGGTTTGTGATACCAATCAATTTCGACCACGCGATATGCGCACCGTGTACGATTTTTTGGATATTGTTTGTTTAAGCTTGCCGATTAGCAAACTGTTTAGCGGTGAAAAAGACCTTTTTTTATTCGATATTTTCAGTGATAACCCCCCCGTTCATGTAACAAAACAAACAGAACTTGTCAGTGAATCTGCACGTTATTTTTCCCCCTTGCAGGTTGCTAAAAATATTGTTTTAGTATTAAAACAAGGTGACTTATGGTCAGGGACATTAAGGTCTATTAATCATGCTTTATTTCGCAGGGTGATTAAAACACTTGAACAAAAACAAAAACGTATCTATACCCGGCGCAATGAAAGTCGGCTGTTACTTGGCGTTATCGGTTTTGAGGCGATTTTAGGTTTTTTGTATACGGTTTCTAAAAAACACCAACCGCTTGTGTCAGCTATCGTAAAAAAAGAGACGATGGTCAATTCGGATTTGCCTAAGACGGCGCAAAGCGATTTAAAAAGGGATGAATTAGAGGATGATGAGCTTCCTAGCAACAAAAAATTTGTTTCCAACGATTTACATCTTGCGCACAAGTCACTGGTAGAAAGTAAAATTTGGGATGACAATAAA
>JFJP01038507.1_pt1 | contig 17367 bp, 12 predicted proteins | sample 431651 | NCBI WGS metagenome assembly JFJP01 (sample SAMN02602958, study PRJNA72255) | Microbial mat metagenome, whole genome shotgun sequencing project. | biome: fresh water; feature: sink hole; material: water; isolation source: purple microbial (photo- and chemosynthetic) mats found in...
CGAATGCGGCGGTCTTGAAAACCGTTGATCTGTTACCACGGATCCGGGGGTTCGAATCCCTCTTTCTCCGCCAAATAAAAACCTCCCCACGCCAGTGGGGATTTTTGTTTTCATATGGCTTCGTCAGGCTCGTCTGAACGAGGTCAGATGAAAACAAAAATGGAATGAGCGAAGCGAATGAGAGGTTTTTATTTGAAGCCCTCCCCTGAGGGATCACTGTAAGTAATCCCTTTTACAATTATTCTATCTTTTCCTCCCCTACAGACTGGCTCCTTCGCTAAAACAACTCACCGAGCTGTTTTTTGACGTTCGGTCCTCTCTTTCTCCGCTGATTGAAAATGTAATTTACAGCAAAACCCTTAATTAGCCTCTGTTTCAGGGTTTTTCATTTTTACCATCTATGCTGTACTAAGCTTTATGCTTTCTGAAAGGCTCTTTACGCAAACGCATACTTCAATTTGCAGTACGGAATTTTAAGTTTGCGTAATGTGCCTGACAGCAAGGGACGGTCATTATACCAAACGACTTTTTAAGATTAAGGTTTAATCAAGCGTTTTTAAAAGCTTTCTTCCCTGCAAACTTAGAGTATTTACCTAATTCATGCTCAAATTTACATTGGTGTGATAATTTCACTTATACTACCCGGACCCGATAATCATTGGGTGCAACAAACTCTCCATCCCAAAACAGACGGCAACTCAACCAAACTTCCGGGCCGGCAGGTGCTTGAGGCCAATGAAAAGACAAATACGAAAAAAATATTTGTATAACTAATATTTTCGTTATAAATTTACATATCCAAATACTGTAATAACCTAAAGACTATAAAATGAAAAGGTCATATCTGTTCTTAGTATTCCTGTCATTCATATTATTAGTATTATTTTATCAATGCAGAACAGAAAATAACCAAACAGAATACCTGCAAAAGGTTTTAAAGAATCTTGAACAAATTTATTCTGCCACCTATAATTCTACTGTTTCCGCCAGTGCGCCAGGAGATACACTGGAGTTTAAAACCTATTCTCGGTATACAGAGGAGTATTTTAATCCAGCTGACACAATGGTTGGTTCAAGTTATTCTGAAACACAGCAATATAGAACTCATAAAGTGAGTTGGTTTTATGACGGAATAGCTTTTACCTATCTCCTGTGGGACGAGAAAAGGATAGTCATTGACAGTTTTCCACAGAGACGAATTCCTCCATTTTTTAACTGCACAAAGAGCATAATTAAATATGCACTGGAAACAAAAGATAGCATTTCAACTGAACTAAAAGACTTTGGAGATTCAATTAAATTCAGTTTTTTCATTCCATATAGAACTATTGAATTTCAGGGAAAACCTGTTGCTTATGATAATCCAGATTTATCAGGTAAAGATGAATATTCCAGATACGACATTTGGATAGATAAATCAAATTTTCTGCCTTATAGATACAGAAGAAATATGCCGCATCAAACAAGCTGGCAAACTTGTAAAAATGTCGAATTAAATAAGAAGATAATTGAGAATTTTAAAGTTGCAAATTATTTCCCAAAGGACTTTCCGGTTTCAGTGCGGGGAAAGCAAAAACCAGAAACAGTCAGTTTAATCGGACATCTCGCCCCTGATTGGTTTCTGCCTGATATAAATAACAACAGAATAAGTTTAAAAGAATTGAAAAGCAAAGTACTAATGATTCAATTCAGCGGTATCGGCTGTGGGCCCTGTCATATGTCAATACCATTTTTAAAAAAGCTAACAACTGAGTATAATGATAAGGATTTTGATTTTGTAAGTATAGAAACCTGGAGTGATAACATTGAGGGTATGAAAAGGTACCAAAAGAATAATGAATTGAATTACAAGTTTTTGTTGTCAACAGAAGAGGTAACTAAGGGTTATCAGGTTAGCGGAGTCCCTGCATTCTATATCCTTGACAGTAATCGAGAGATTAGAAAAGTAATAGTAGGTTATGATAAAGAGACAACAGATAAAGAGATTCTTGACGCAATAAACGAATTGATTTAGAATAGCTTCATGATAATACAGACTATGTTTGACCGACTTAATGATATAATAAAAAATGATAACCCCGGCTGGACTCAATTTCAGGATTTATTAATTGAAAGACAGATTACTGCAAAGACAATTTTATTACATGAAGGAGAAACTTCGACTCATGTTCATTTTATTAAAAAGGGTTGTTTACGTGAGTGGTTTAATAAGGATGGTAAAGAAATCACATTTCAATTCTTTTTTGAAGGACAGGCTGTTGCATCAATAGATAGTTTTTTAAACAATCAACCCAGCTTATATACTATTGAAAGTATTGAGTCTTCAACAATTCTTTCTATCAGTAAGGACAAATTTGAACGAATTTATCAACTGTCTCCCCTGTTCAAAGAAGGATTTCAAGACCTGGTGTATCAACGGTTTAGAAATTATGCAAGTCTTTTTCTTTCCAGAATTAAAGATTCACCCAAAGAACGCTATGAGGATTTAGTTCTAAATCATCCTGAAATAATAAAGCGAGTTCCACAACATTATATAGCTTCATATTTAGGAATAACTCCAACTTCTCTTTCCAGGATTAGAAATAGAAAATAGATTTCATTTCTTAACAATTGTTATCGTCATGATGCTTTCGTATTAGCACTTTTGTATGAAAAGATAACTAATGAAATCGCGATCCATCAACCATGATTCTACCCGAACAGCATATATTCAACTTTATACTAAGAAATGTTGTGCATGTTGGAAATGCCTGGCGGAATGTAAAAACCATGTGATTGGCAGGATTAATTTGCCATGGCATAAACATACCCGCTTTGTGAATAGCAGTGAGTGCACGGGTTGTTTGAAATGTGTAAATGTTTGTGATCCTGGTGCTTTAACAAAAATATCAATAAAAAAACCTGACAACAATTCCTCCCATGAAAAGCTAAAACTGGTTTTTATTGTTAACCTTGGATTACTAATTTTTGGACTGGCCATGTCATTCTCTGGCTTTGCTATACAATTCAAATATCATATGGGGCACAATTCTGGAATAGAAACAGATAATTCAGTCTTAGGGATTGGCTATAATAATTGGACAAATATTCATAAAATCTCAATCGTTATTATTTCAATTTTAGTGACTTATCACTTTTTCCTGCATTGGAAGTGGTACAAAACGATATTAATTAAAAAGCTCGCAGCCAGAAACAAACTTCAAATAATACTTTCAATTGCTTTTTCCCTCGTAGCTATCACAGGATATATCCCCTGGATTATCAATTTATCAGGGGGATCGGAATTTGTACGCAAATCTTTTATTGAGATTCATGATAAAATCGCAATACTCCTGTTTGTACTTCTTACTATTCACATGACAAATAGACTAAAATGGTACTTTTCTACCCTTGGTAAACTTAAAAAATAGACACAACGAATTAGAGGTTTTTTAAATTAACAAATCAATTTCTGTCGCTAAATTATATTGGACTTCCGACGCTGTCTTCTTATATTCCTTGTATAAATTACAAAATACATTACAGGAATAAGTACCAGTGTTAAAAATGTAGCAAAACTTAACCCGAAGATTATCGTCCATGATAATGGTCCGAAGAACATTACATTATCGCCACCAAAATGAAGATGCGGATTTAGTTCTGAAAAGAGTGTTCCAAAATTAATATTCATTCCGATTGCGAGTGGGATAAGCCCAAGGATGGCAGCTGTTGCCGTAAGAATAACAGGTGTAATACGGGTCTTTCCTGCCTCAATAATTGCTTGTCTTGTCTTCATACCATCAGCTTTAAGCACATCGGTAAACTCCACAAGCAGTATTCCGTTTCTCACAACTATTCCTGCGAGTGCAATGATGCCCATACCTGTCATTATTATTGAGATGGTCATACCGAAGATCATATAACCCAACAGGACACCAATAAGGCTGAAAACCACTTCAGAAATGATTATCAGGGTTTTTGACATTGAATTAAACTGGGTGATAAGAATAAACATTATAAGGAAAAGTGATAACATCATAGCTTTGGAGAGGAAGATCATCGATTCTTTCTGATCTTCCTGTTCACCCGTTATGCGAATATCAACTTCAGATGATTTAGAGAACTGAGGTATCATCCTTTTCAAACGGGCGTTTATTTCATTTGCATTGTATCCTTCAATAACATTGGAAGAAAGTGTTATTACCCTTTTAAGGTTAAGCCTGTTTATCTGACCATAGCTATTAACGTAATCAACATTTGCCACAACCGATAAGGGTATCTGTCGCAATATCCCGGAGTTCATGTCGCGATAGGTGATAGTAAGATTCAGCAGCTGCTCAATATCCTTTCGCTGATTCTCCTCAAAACGAAGCATGATAGGATATTGATCTTCTCCTTCGCGATATTTTGATATTTCTTTCCCAAGTTGTCCGGTGCGAATTGCATCGCCTACAACTGCAGCGCTTATTCCTTCAAAGTTGGCCCTTTCCCTGTCAAGGTTTATTATCAGTTCGGGTTTTGTTGTGGCAAAGTCAGATTTGAGTTCTTCGATCCCCCCAATCCTTAAAGAATCCACAAATCTTCTGAACCTGTCAGAAGTTAATGCAAGTTGTTTCAGATCCTCTCCCGATATTTCAATATTAATTGGTTTCCCTGTGGGTGGTCCCATCTTAGTTTTATCAACAACAATTTCAGCTCCGGCAATATCTTTAAGTGCAAAGCGCATCTTGTTCATATAGGCACCTGTGCTCTCCCCTTTTCTGTTGCTGAACTCAACGAAGTTTACAGCGATCTTGGCCAGGTTTGAAGATTTGCTTGAGTTATCAAAATTATTATCTGATGCAAGAAATGCGACATTGGTAACTACTGATTCAACTATCGGATTATTCTCTCCAAGTACCCTCATTATTCTATTTTCAACAATTCGGGCAACAGAATCGGTGACTAATATATCGGTACCAACCGGCATTTTAACAAAGGTGTTAATTGTATTTGGCTCATTGTCAGGAAAAAACACCACTTTGGGTTTTACAATACTGTTCAAAACCAAAGTAAAAACAAATAAACCAATCATACCCCAGAGTATAAATACCGGTCTGGTGCCTTTTAACACCCAAACCAATGTTCTTTCATAAAGCCTCATCATGGCGGGAATAACTTTAGTCTGGAACTTGCGCAGCACCTTATAACCGAACAGATTATGAAGCAGGAGGGATATTGCTATGAATACAAGGAAATTTGCAACCCCCGGCATTTTCAGCAGATAAAAAGGAATAGCTGCTACAGTAATAGCTGCAGTAATTTTATACAATCTGGGCAATACCACGGGCCTGTCTTCTTCGTCGTGTTTCATAAAATCAACTGCAAAAACAGGATTAAAAATGTAAGCAACAATAAGCGAAGCAAACAGCGTTATAATAAGTGTTACCGGTATGAATACCATGAAACTGCCTACAATGCCGGGCCAGAATGCCAGTGGAAAAAATGGAGCAAGCGTTGTTAGGGTACCGGATAAAATAGGAACAAATACCTCCCCTGCGGCGGCTTTTGCCGAATGGGATATATCCATTTTAGTCTTCTTATGAATACGGTGAGTATTTTCAATAACCACTATTGCATCATCTACTACTATTCCAAGTGCAAAAATAAAGGCGAACATAACTAACATGTTCATAGTGAATCCGATCCAGGGCAGAAAAATATATGCTATTGCCATTGATAATGGAATAGAAAATCCGACAAAGATGGCATTCACAAGACCCATAAAGAACATAAGGACAATTGTAACAAGAATGAACCCAATAATAATAGTATTATTCAGTTCATTAACTGTGTTTCTTGTATAACGCGAGGTATCTCCGGTAACCTCAACAATAAGGTTTGAAGGGAATTTAGTTTTTTGCATATCAGCTATTATCTCTTTTATCTGATCTGCTGCAGCAAGAAGATTTTGGCCGCTCTTTTTGATTACGTTCAGAGTTACAACGTTTTTGCCATCGTACCTGGCATAATTCTCGGCTTTTTTAAAACCATCAATCACATGTGCAATATCCATCAGTTTTATCTGGGCACCGCTTGAAGTATTAATAACTATATTACGCAGTTCATCTACATTCTTCACTTCGCCAACAACCCGTATTGAACGGCTCATTCCCTGCAAATCAACATTCCCCCCGGAAACGGTCATATTATTATAACTTACTGCCTGTTCCACATCCCTGAAAGTGAGACTTGCAGCTTTCATCTTGTACATATCAATATCTATCTGGATTTCACGATCCAGGGCCCCTCCTATTTCAACACGGGTAATCTCCTGCAGACTCTCGATACGATCCTGTAAGTCGTCTGCATACTGCTTCAACCTGTCAATTGGCATATCGCCGGAAAGGTTTATATACTGAATTGGAAGCTCTGAAAGATCAATCTCCATTACAGATGGCTCCACGAAAGATGGATCGTTAGGTAAAACCCTTTTGGTTTTATCAACCGCATCAATAACTTTCTGCTTTGCATCTCTGATTTCAATTCCGGTATTAAACTCAACAATAATTGCAGAAAAGTCCTGCACTGAGCGTGATGAGATCTTTTTGACACCACTTATTGATTTCAGGTTTTTCTCAAGTGGCCTTGTAACGAGGTTCTCAATGTCAGAAGGCGAGGTTCCCGGATAAATTGAGTTAACAATTATGTTAGGGATCACAATCTCAGGGATCTGCTCTTTAGGGATTGTGTAATAGTTCAGTATTCCAAACACCGATATTATAAACACCAGCACATAAACACTTATCTTATTGTCGATAGCCCAGCTGGTTGCAAAAAATTCCTTGTATTTTTTTTCCATGAAAATATTCTTTAAGCCTTTTATTGACCTGAAATCAAATTGATAATTAAAACCTGACTAATTCTCCATCTATCAGTTCCTGGTATCCGGTGGAGACAACTTTGTCACCTGCTTCTAATCCTTTAACAACCTCGGCAACACCGTTATAGCTATTTCCTACTATCACTGTTTGTTTGAACGCTGCGCTGAACTTATCTTTTGGACGTATCACATAAACATAACTGCCTTCATCATCGGTCTGAATCAGATTCATTGGGACAATGACAGAATTATCGGCATGGTAATCGTTGATCTGAATTATTGCTATCATATTGGCTTTAAGATCAGGCGAACTGCTGTTTATGTTCGTTTCAATCAGAAATGTACGGTTGACAGGATTAATGTATTTACTTACAAAGGAAACTTCCGTTTCGACCTGTTTTTTCGCATCAGGAAAGTTGACAAATACCTTATCCCCTTTCTGAACACGTGAAGCATATGCTTCTGAAACTTCAGCAATGACTTTGAGATTTTTGAATTCCACAACTCTGTAAGCGGCCAAACGGGGATCGGGAGTAACTACACCGCCAACTTTAATATTACACTCCTCCACAGTTCCGGTAATTGGAGATTTTATCCTGAATTTTTCAATCTGCTGCTTTAAAGCTTCTATCTGCTGCTCTAATGACTCTTTAGATGTTTTTGACTGAAGATACTGCACTTCACTGCCAATTTTTTGATCCCAAAGCCTCTTCTGTTTATCGAACATCTCAGCAGCAAATTTATATTGAGTTTCAAGACTCTCAAGCTGACTGCGGTACTGCTGATCATCAATCTGAGCCAAAACCTGACCCTTAGTTACATGCTGACCCACATCGGCATACTTTGCTGAAACTGTACCTGGCGCTTCGGCAAAAACACCGGCATTCTGGTCACCATCAAGCTTTCCCTGTACCTTAATAAAATGATCAAATATTCCAGTTGTGACCTCTGTGATGCCTACAAATTTGAATTTATCGGTATCGATTGAATCAGTCCCAGATGACTTCAATTCGTCCTCGAGGTTTCTAATCTCCTCATTTAATTCAGTGCGCTGAAGAATTAATTTTTCAAGCTGTGCCTTCTTGTTGCTGCTGCATGAAATCGCCAGAGCCAAAGTTATTAATCCTGCTATACTTAATTTGAAGATTTTCATTTCTTAATTGATTTGTAAAATTATTAAATTCAAAATATCGTGTTTCACTTGTTAATTTATAGTTAAGATACGGTCGAGTTTTGCCTTGGCTGTTAAGAGGGAAAACACAGATGTATAATAGTTTGATTCTGCACTTAGAAACTGATTCTGGCTTTGCGCTATATCAAAACTTGACGAGACACCCTCGCTATACTTGATAACAGTTTTGTCAAAGACCTTTTTACTAAGAATCATACTTTCCCTGTTAATAGAAAAGTTGCTGAATGCTGTCTGGTAACTGTTAAGTGCAGTTTCAAACTCCAGTATTAAACCCTGTCCGGCTGTTTCCTTATTCAATCGCGATTTTTCAAGATCAAATCTTGCCTGACTGATTTTTGCATTTCGCTGACCGCTTGTAAAAATTGGCAGAGTTAATCCTACCCCTACCAGATCCTTTACCTGAAAATTAAAAGCAGGCTGATTGGTCTGTTCGTGCCGTCGATAAAAAGCGGATATAGTTGGCAAATACTTTGACTGCTCACGTTTCAGAGAAAGTGCCGATATCCTTTCCAGATTGTCTGCCATTTTATAGTCAATACTGTTTTCAACGTCAAAAGCCTGAGACGCCAGATACTGGATATTTCCCTCATTTATAATTCCGGGAAGAGTATCCGTAAGTACCAGATTTTGTGTAAATTCAATTCCAAGCTGGAATTTAAGTAGTTTCATTGAGACCTCTTTCTGTGATTCCAGGGACTTAATAAGTGTTTGCATATTAGATCTGCTGATCTTTAGCTGGTCCACATCGGTATCTTCATTGAAGCCCTGCTGATTCATCTCCAGCAGATCATTATAGGTCTGATCTATTACTTTAAGGCTTTCATCTAAAACCCTGATGTTTTCGTTTAACACCAGAACGAGGGAGTAAGTCCCTGCTACTGATTCCTTTGTCTGACCTTCTGTTTTAACAAGATTTTTTACAGATACCTCTTTTAAGACTTTCATTGCCTGAAGTCCTACAAGATATTCACCGCTGAAAACAAGCTGCGAAAGTGTAAAATCAAATGTAGTATTGTCGGGCACTCCAAGTGCTACTGCAGGAGAAGGCTTGTAAGCGTTTAACAAATCATCTTTTGTAATGTTTCCTGCCGGCAGCGAATTTACATCGAGATAAGGACCAAAGCTTAGTTGAGGAATTACAAACTGATGCTGGTAGTTTGCTGACAGACCCAACTGTGGAAGTCCGATAGCAATGGTTTCCCAAACCTTTTTATCAGCAAGTTTAATATCTATTATAGCAGACCGGACTGAACGATTGTTCTGAATGGCATAAGCCTGTGCTTCTGACATAGTTAGTTTCAGTACGTCATTTTTGTCCTGGCCAAAGCCGTCTCTGACAAATGGCAAAAGAATAAATGGCAAAAGAAATTTTATTATCAAATTCATATAAAAATTATTTATCGTTGTTAATTTCCAGTTCCTTGATTTTTTGTTCCAGAACACATATTCCCTTATGAGTAGCTATTCCTCTTACATGATATTTTATTAGCTCAATAAACAATTCATTAGAAGTAAACTCTTCAATTGTGAACATATCACTGGTATGAATACTTTCAGATCGTGATAAGTAAAGCTTGGCAATTATTTCATTATTAAGCTCATCGCGGTACAATCCTTCCTCTTTGCCCTTTTTAAGGTTTATCAGAATAAAACTGTACATTCCTTCCCGTCTTGTTTTTACAATCTTCTGATGGTGCACAGGATAGTATTTTTTCAGGTCATATTCAGTGGCAGGATTCTGATTGCGAACAATTTTATTCATGAAAACTGAAATTTCGAAGAGCTCTTCAATGGCATTCAAACCTGTTTTGAAACATTTGCATATCTCTTCCTGCCTGATTGCTATTTCGTTATCAATAAATCTTCCAACTAAGTCCTCTTTATCTGTAACGAACTGATACAGAGTTTTTTTTGACACACCAAGTTCTCGTGCGACATCGTCCATCGTAATACTTTTGATACCATACGTCATGTATAGTTCCCTTACTTTTAAAAGAATACTTTTAAGATTATCGATCATGGCGCAAAAATAACATCAATAAACCCAGGAAACAAATTATACAATAAATGTTTCCGGGGTTTACGAGAGATTTAACTAAAATGTAACAAATGATTGTAAACAAAGTTTGTTTGCGGAATAGTTTGTGTTTTACATCAAATGAATCTATGCAAAACATAAACTTTTTGTCACAATATAAATCGGCTTTCAATATCTTTTGACGGGACCATGCAGGTTTCTCTCCTGCCGAAGATGCGATACCTGTTTTTTGCAATAATATTATAAAAAAAGTCGCGGATGAAAGAAGGGATAATTACCAATGAATAAAATAATATCCATCCACCTCCCAGATCTTTTAACAGGTTTAGTACAGCTGCTGACCTTACAAAAACCTTGTCACTGGAAAAATAAACAACTGTATCTGTAGAATCAGCATTTAATCCGGCATCTGTCAGAAGTAATTTCCCTGTATCTGATTGAAGTGATGCAAATCTGATTCTGGCATTTTTATCCTTTCTGATAACAAATTTAACCAATGAGTTGCAAAGATTACATTTACCGTCAAACAGCAATATCTGACTTAAATTTTCCATTTTGACCCACACTTATCTTCTTACATTTCGTCTATCAGGAAAGACGCTTTTTGCTGAAGATTGCCTTGGTCTGTTATGATTTCCCCGCTGTTGTCTGGAAGAAGGAACAGGGTTGTTGTCAATCAGAGGAAAAGGATGATCTGAAACAACCTGAAGCTGTTTGGAAATAAGCTTTTCAATATCCCACAAGTAGGCTTTTTCTTCAGCATCGCAGAATGAAATTGCTGTACCGTTGGCTCCTGCCCGTCCTGTACGTCCGATACGGTGAACATATGTTTCGGATATATTTGGAATTTCATAATTAATCACATACTCCAGATCATCGACATCAATACCCCTGGCAGCAATATCTGTTGCCACAAGTACTCTTGTTGTTTGTGCCTTGAAGCCTGATAGCGCTCTTTGCCTTGCGTTCTGTGCCTTATTGCCATGTATAGCCTCTGCGGTTATATTCTTCTTATTCAGAACCTTTACAACCTTGTCGGCACCAAATTTTGTTCGTGTAAATACGAGAGCCGTTTTAATCTTATCATCCTTTAAAAGGTCTATCAACAGGGCATTTTTATTTCCTTTATCAATGAAATAAACAAACTGCTTTACAATGTCAACTGTAGATGCAGAAGGAGTTACCTCAATTTTTACCGGTTTATGCACAATTGAACCTGCCAGCTTTACAATCTCCGGAGGCATTGTAGCTGAGAAGAAGAGTGATTGTCTTTTCTGAGGAAGATGTGAAATGATCTTTCTTACATCATGAATAAAACCCATGTCGAGCATACGGTCCGCTTCATCGAGAACAAAAATCTCAACATCTCTTAGTGAAATATGTCCCTGAGTCATAAGGTCGAGCAGTCTTCCGGGTGTCGCAACAAGAATATCAACTCCGTTTCTTAAAGCATTTGTCTGAGGATTCTGATTTACCCCTCCAAAAACAACAGTACACGACAAGCCCGTATACCTGCCATAGGCTTTAAAGCTCTCTTCAATCTGTATAGCCAGCTCTCTTGTCGGAGTCACAATCAGGCTCCTTATTTTCTTTTTTTTGTCAAACGATTTGCTATTGCTAAGAAGCTGAAGGATAGGTACCGCAAAGGCAGCAGTTTTACCTGTACCTGTCTGTGCACAGCCTATCAGATCGACTCCCTCCAGTACTACAGGAATTGCCTGTACCTGGATTGGTGTTGGTGTTGTGTAGCCCTCCTCTTTTATTGATCTGAGAATTGGCTCAATAATGTTCAATGATTCAAAATGCATAAATAAGTTAATTAGTAAAAAAATGGGAAATAAAACTAGCTTGCCTGGCGGGGATTATTCCTGAAATAATTCGCAAAGGTACTATTAATTAACGAACATTCTGCTTTACGCAATAAAACACTTATAATGAACATTATACCGAAAGTCTGTTGTATGACCGTCACACTTACCTGTTTCACTTATACAAATCTTCCTTTGTTAAGCTAGTATTTCTTAGCCTGGATCATTCGCGCTGCCCTGACAACTAATGACCTCGGCGCGAACCTTACCGAATTTGCAAAAATGGCATTCTTAAATCCATGTATTGCAACGGCCTTACCTTTCATCATCGCTTTGTAACCGTATTCGGCTACTTCACGTGACGAGGGGAAATTATTACCTTCAAAAAGCTTGCTGTCCTGCATTGAAGCAGCTTCCTGAAAACCGCTGAGAGTAGCGCCAGGGCAAAGGGCAGTAACTGTTATTCCGTTATCAGCAACCTCATTATTAACAGCTTCAGAGAAACTCAAAACAAATGCTTTTGATGCAAAATAAACTGACATTGTTGGTCCTGGCTGGAACGCGGCAGTTGAAGCAATATTCATTATTTTTCCTCCTCCTTTTTTTATCATATCCGGCAGAAACAACCATGTCAGATGAACGAGTGTTGTGACATTCAGATTGATCATACTTTCCTGCCTGCTCCAGTTACTCTCAGAAAAGAGTCCGAAATCGCCAAAACCGGCATTATTTACAAGATAATCAACTGATATGCGCTGACTGATCGTAGCATCATATACATCTTGTGCTGCTGATTGAGCCGAGAGATCCTTTTCTATTGTAAATACCTGAATTTTATATGTTTCTTCAAGCTCCTTTTTTAATTCATCCAGTTTGCTTTTGCTTCGTGCCACAAGAACAAGGTTATCTCCTTTCTCTGCAAAAACTCTTGCCAGTTCCAATCCTATTCCGTTTGATGATCCCGTTATTAATGCCGTTTTATTCATTTGTGATATTTTTGGTTTATCTTAAAAATTTCTCTTTATCAAGTACCTGCCAGCTTTCCTTGTAAAAATCCTGATGAGTTTAAAATACACTTTAACTTATCATTATTCTTACAACTGACTACCCAACGCTATATCAAAAACGGTCAAAGATTCAAATTGTTCATACTGACAAGAGACAAAAATCAAATCCATTTTATATTTAAAAAATATGGGTGTAAAGAAATTTTTACACCCACAAAACTTTAAGAATAATATCTGACTATTTGTAGCTTCCTAACAACGTAATGTGATATAAGAACTACCTTCTTTTTGTCTCTTTCTTTGTCTCAGATTCTTTTGGCTTTGACGTTTCCTTTACTGTTCGTGTTGTTTTTTGTTTAGCTGCAGGTGCTGAATTTCCTGATGCAGGACTTGCATTTCTGCGGCTTGTGGCACTCACTCCTTTTTCACCCGATTTATTGGTAGTTGTGCTTGTACGTGTTCGGGTAACGCTCTTGCTTTCTCCGGCTGTGCTTCTGCTTCCTGTGTTGACTGTTGTAGAAGTAGCAGATCGCCTGTTAGTAACTGTTCCTGATGATTTCCTGCCTGTTTCCTGCTGAGGAGAGGCAGATCGCCTGTTAGTAACCGTCTCCGATGATTTTCTACCTGTTTCCGACTGAGGTGAAGCCGACCGCCTTGAAGTACTTGTGCCAGAACTTCTGTCCTGTGTCCTGCTGCTGGATGCAGGATGTGTTCTTGTGTACATAGCCTCTCCGTCTCGTCTCTGGTCAGGGCGTGAATATGTATTCTTATATGCACCATCTTTGATCCTTACCTGGACATTTGAAGAATATGCACGGTGACCAACATAGTAATAATCATTATAGTTCTGATAACGGTGATTATTCCAACGGCGATAATGATTATAATAATGATCATTCCAGCCATGGTGATACCCGTAGTAGTAGTGGTAGTAATATGGTCTCCATGGATTCCAGTAAGGAGGGTAATATCCATGATACCACGTTGAACGCCATCCGACATATGTGGGAAGATAGATGAATCTGACAACCGGCCATGTGGCAATTTCGTATGTTGTTGTCCTTACATAAGTGACATTCTGCTTGTTATTTGCTCTGGTATTTCCCAAATAACCAGGGTTTGGTGTTTGCCCTGCTGTCAGGTCATCAAATATTGGCTCAATTATATAATTCTTTCCATAAAGCTCTTCATCGCCAATAAGCTGTATCTGTACCTGCCCATCATCAAACTTCTGCACAGTAAATACAGCTACGTCCTGGCTTTCTCTTTCGTTTAATGAAACTTGTAAAACAATTGTATGAACATTGCGGTCAATGTTGTCGAGCACCCTTATGTAATCTACCATATTATCTGCATCCAGGTCAAGATTATTAATCTGCATATCCTGCCCATTAAGGTTCTTCTCAAATCCCTCCAGTGTTTCTGACTCCTGGAAAAGCTTCATAACTGCATATAAATTAAGATTATCTCCTGGCAATCCCAGGTATTCCTCCTGCATCTCCTGAGCCATTATGGCAGTACCAGCTGCCAGGAAGGTGAGAAGGATAGATGTAAGCATAAACTTTTTCATAATATTCAATTTTTAGAGAACAATGTGTACTAACTCTACATTATCAAAACCTGTACCAAAATTAAAATTACTACAAAATTGTATTCATTTTCCCGTTTAACAACTGAAAAGTCAATTTATCTTTCAAAGAGAAGGCTGTTATCCGAATATTTATAACTTTACCCAAATCTTTTAATATTAGAACACACTATTAATCAGATGTTTATGAAAAAAGCAATTTTTATATTTGTTTTAAGTTACTTTATCTCACTGGCGAATGCGCAGATTGCCGAGATAAAATCCGATCAGGTAGCTCATGATAATCAGGTAACTGACATTATTGTGGTCTTCAAGATGCATTTCGATATTGGTTATACGCAATGGGCCGAAGGAGTTTTGCAACAGTACGGTGGTAACATGCTCAGAAAAACTCTTCAGGCTATTGATGAGACTGCCGAATTGCCAAAGGCAGAACAATTTGTATGGACGGTGCCTTCATGGCCATTGAAGTACATGCTGGAGAACTGCTCTCCGGATCTTAAACAGCGCCTGGATAATGCAATAAAAGATGAAAGAATTATTCCTCACGCGCTCCCAATCACTTTCGAAACAGAGGCCAGCGATCTTGAGAGCCTGGTCAGGGGATTGTCATATGCTTCTGAAATTAACCGGCGCTTTGGATTACCTCTTCCACGTGAGGCAAAGCTAACTGATGTTCCCAGTCATTCACATGTAATTCCGACACTGCTCAGAAATGCAGGTGTTGATATTCTTCACATAGGATGCAACCCTGGCTCCGCTTCTCCCGCCATCCCTACCCTGTTCTGGTGGAAAGGTCCTGACGGTTCAAGATTACTGACTTTTAACTGGGCTGAATACTACGGCTCAGGTATACTGCCACCAAAAGGATGGAAGCATAAAACCTGGCTGGCAATGATACATACCCATGAGAACACTGGAGCTCCCACGCCAAAGGAGGTGGCTGACCTGCTGGTTAGCGCCAGAAAAGAGATGCCACAGGCAAGAATAAGAATTGGAAGGTTATCAGATTTCTATGATCTCCTAATGCAGGAAAAACCTGATCTACCTGAGATTAGTGGTGACATGCCTGACACCTGGATACATGGCTATATGTCGGCACCACGAGAAACAAAGCTTAGCAAAAAGCTACAACGCGACACCTATAATACCGAGATTCTTAACACCCAGCTTGCTATCTGGTCGGGTATTGAGGATCCAATTGAAGATCTTATCGATGATGCCGTTGAGAATATGATATTGTACGATGAGCATACCTTCGGGATAGCCATGACACATGGTGATCAGCAATCATGGAGCTATGATGATAACTTCAAAATTAATAAATCGCTGGGGTACTACTCATACGCAGAAGCATCATGGCAGGAAAAGGCTGACAGGGTTCAGAGTGCAGAAAGGATTGTCGGACCAGTAATGCACAGACAGTTAAAGCAACTGGCAGCCTCAGTGTCAGCAGAAGGGAAAAGGATAGTTGTCTACAATTCACTCCCATGGAAAAGAAACGGAAGAGTCAAGTTTTTCGCAGGTGTTTACCAGAAAGATTTCAGGATTTATGCAGTAACAGATAGTGAAACAGAAAAAATTATACCTGTTCACAATGAAGGTAATCTTATTTCTTTCGATGCTGAGGATATTCCATCCCTGGGATACAAGACTTATATTCCAGTTCTAGAACCAGTTACAGCAAGCTCACTTCCTGCAAGTTATATTGATGAGAAAAAACAAATTATTGAGAATTCATTTTTCAAATTGACAATTAACCCGGAAACGGGAGCTCTCTCTTCTGTATATGACAAGAAAAACAATAAGGAACTGGCAGACAAGAATAGCAAAGATGGATTTGGACAATATATTTTTGAGCAGTTCGGGCAGGACCGGCTTGATTCTTATAACAAAGAATATGTTAAGCCCGGGTCAGAGGGTTGGGCCAACCAGGAGATGGGACGTCCTTCGGTTCCTAATAAAGAAGACAAAATTTACAAAGGCAGGGGTGTGAAGGTGGTATTCAGTAACATGGGAAATGCCGTCAGCGCAACAGTTTTTTGCAGGGCTGGCCACTCCGGAGAACAGGAGTATCTAATTACTTATACCCTGTACAATAATCAGCCATACATTGAAGTAAACTGGGGGATTGACGGTAAGAAGCCAAATTCATTGCCTGAAGCAGGATGGCTGGCATTTCCTTTTGCTGTTAACAAACCTGAATATCGGTTATACAGAACCGGTGGCATAATAAATCCTCAGAGCGACTTTATAGGCAGATCAAACCAGGATTACTATTTTCTTAACACCTCCATGGCTATGTTCAGCAATAACGGCAGCGGGGTAGCTCTTAACTGTCCCGAATCGCCTGGTATAAGCATTGACAATACAGGACTGTACCGGTTCTCCGGGACAAAAGTTCTTACCACAGGAACTGTTTATGCTAATCTTTACAACACTCAGTGGGGAACAAACTTTGCAGAGTGGATTGAAGGCTCCTTCTCGTCGAAGTTTTATATTTGGAGCTACAATGAGTATGACTCTGAAATGAGCATCATAACTCCTTCAGAAGAAAGCCGCTCTCCGCTATATGGTGTCTTTTATGATGGAGAAAAAGGTATAATGCCACTGTCGCAGGAAGGATTGAAACTAAGCTCAAAAGGAGTTCTTGTAACTGCATATGGCAAAAACAGGGACGGAGAAGGAACAATTCTCAGATTGTGGGAACAGTCGGGGCACGATGCGCGGCGAAGTAATTCCCGGCAACGAAATCCCTGTAAATAATAATCAATTTGAAATAAAGATAAAGGCTAATCAGCCCGCGACATATATTTTAAAATAGGACACTCCTACTGGGTGCTGTTTAGTGTTTAGTGTTTAGTGTTTAGTGTTTAGTGTTTAGTGTTTAGTG
>JFJP01039483.1_pt1 | contig 17366 bp, 14 predicted proteins | sample 431651 | NCBI WGS metagenome assembly JFJP01 (sample SAMN02602958, study PRJNA72255) | Microbial mat metagenome, whole genome shotgun sequencing project. | biome: fresh water; feature: sink hole; material: water; isolation source: purple microbial (photo- and chemosynthetic) mats found in...
TGATTAAGTTGATATGAATTTATAATGACAAAAAAACCGCTACAAAATTAATTTTGCAACGGTTTCTTATTGTTAAATAATACGATTATTTGAAGTCACTTTCGTCGGATTCAATTTCTAACTCTTTGTTTTCTACTGCTTCAAAATCTTCTGGAAAATATTTTTTATTGCGCTTTTTCGATTTCCATTTTGTATATTGTAAATGTATTAATCCATCGATAAGACCAATTTTTGGAACAATAAACGCCTTTGCTCCAAGCAATTGAGCAACATCCAAATAGACATCTCCCGCATTGGTAATTACATCGGCTCTATCTTGTTTCAAACCATACGTTTTTATACGCTCATCGATAGTCAATGTTTTAAGATGCTCATTTATTTCGTTCAAAGATGTAACCGAGAGCTTACGATCCTTACGAGTTTTTGCTAAAACATTCAACTTTATTATGTTTCCACCCGAAGCAATCACATCGTTTATGAGGTATTGCTCTTTAATTTCGGTCATGTCATACTGAAGCTTTAAGTATTCTTCATCCTCCACTTTATCGAACAACAAACGCACTGTACCAATTTTGTAGGAATTTGAAAAAACCAACGCCCCGTTCGAAATCACACTCACTTCGGTACTACCACCACCCACATCAATAAAGGCATAGTTTTGTTGATCATTCAAGTTATACAAAAAATGACTTTCATAAACCATCAAAGCCTCTTCGTGTCCATCAATAATATCAATGTTTATATCCGTTTCTTTGGCTATCTCTTTTACGATTTCCTTTGAATTTTTAGCTTCGCGCATGGCTGCAGTGGCACAAGCTCTAAAGCTCTCTACTTCGAATACATTCATTAGATGACGGAATGCTTTCATGGTACGCAACAACTGTTTACGTTTCGCATCATTAATTTTCCCGTCAACAAAAACTTGTTGACCCAAACGTAACGGAATACGAATCATCAACTCCTTGTTAAACACCTCTTCACCATCCAACGAAACACTCATAATCAACAATCGAACGGCATTTGAACCTATGTCTATTGCTGCAAATTTAATTCTGTCCATAAATATATTTTTTTAATGTGATATTTTTTTTAGAAATGAAAATCTTATTTTATTGCCGATTTATAAAACTTGTAAAGCTCTTCTTGCGAACGAAATGGAACTCCATCATTTGTATTATGCAACTCGTTGCTGCCCATTCCATCAACAATACGTGCTTTTAGATTGTCGCGCAAGCCATATTCCAATGTCAAACGCAATTGCTTCTGAATATCAGCATCATAAACTGGTGTAAATACCTCTATACGTCTGTCTAAATTTCGTTCCATTAAGTCGGCCGAACCAATGTAATACTTTTCGTCGCCACCATTCCCAAAAATCAAAATGCGCGAATGTTCCAAATAGCGGTCGATAATACCATACACTTCAATATTCTCGCTCATTCGCTTTACGCCAGTAATGATAGAACAATTGCCTCGTACCAAAAGTTTAATTTCTACTCCTGCACAGGACGCTTCGTAGAGCTTATCAATTATTTTGGGGTCTACAATATGATTAACCTTATACCACAAATAAGCAGGTAGGCCTTTTCCGGCATTCTCAATTTCTTTGTTTATAAGTGAAATAATTTTTTTGCGGGTAAAATTGGGCGATACAATTAAATGTTTGAATGTAGGTGTAAGATATGGATGTTCGATAAAATCGAAAATCGTTTTCACCTCATTTACAATATCTTTGTTGGCTGTCATCAAGGTAAAATCTGTATACAAAGTGGCTGTGCCCTCGTGGAAGTTGCCCGTGCCAATACACACCACACTATTTCGACGCGAAGTGATTAACACCAATTTGGAGTGCACTTTAAGCCCTTCGACACCAAGCACAACATTTATTCCGGCATCTTTCATTTTTTGTGCCCAATTAATGTTCGACGATTCGTCGAAACGAGCGAAAAGCTCCACGTTAGCGGTAACTTTTTTACCATTCATAGCAGCACAAATTAACGCCTGAATAACCTTTGAGTTTTTTGCCAACCGATAAATGGTCATCTTAATTTCTTTCACATCGGGATTGATAGCCGCTTCGCGCAATAAACGAATGAAGTAATCGAAACTGTGGTAAGGATAATGCAAATACCTATCCTTTTCACGTACAAGATCCAATAAATTTACGGCATCGTCGAAATGAGGGATATTTAATGGTGGCTGCACGGTATCGCGCAAATCGTATCTTTTGAGCGACGGAAAATTCAATAAGTCTTTAAAATTATGGTATCTACCACTGGCAATGTGAGCCGCTTCTTTGTCAATTTTAAGTAATTTTTCGCAGTATTTAAGCAAGCCGTTGGGCATATCTCGGTCGTGAACAAAACGTACAGGCGCACCTAATTTTCGGTTTTTAACCACTTTCGATACCTTCTCTAAAATTCCCTCGTAAGCCGAATTATCGAAATCCAATTCCGCATCGCGCGTAAATTTCATTGTGTAGGCTTCGTAGGTAGTAAAGTTGAGCGATGCAAAAATCTTTGGCAAACAATACCTTATCACATCATCCATAAAAATAATGAAATGCTTTTCGTCGTTGGATGGTAATACCAAAAAGCGTGAGAGCTGCGAAGTAGGAATGTGAATCAGCGCGTATTCCTTTTTATTCTTTCGTTTGTCAGGTTTTTTGGACCCAGAAATTTCGATAGCCAAATAAGTGCTTTTGTCATTCAGAATTGGTTCTTCATCCATTTGCGAAACCAAAACAGGAAAAAGTGAATTCATCAATTCCTCTTGATAAAACTCCTCAATAAAAAGCTTTTGATTTTCGTCTAATTGCTTTTCGTTTATCAAACAAATATTATTCGCTTTTAATTCGGCAACAACACCCATAAAGATTTCTTCCAATTCTTTGGCGTATTGCAAATTTAACTTTAACACTTTCTTAAGTATCAGCTTGCTATCCGATTTTACATGCTTAACTGAATCTTCAATATCAATCATTCGTCGCAACGTTGCTACGCGCACTCTGAAAAACTCATCTAAATTGCTCGAATAAATTCCTAAAAATTTTATTCGCTCAAGCAATGGATTATTTGAATTAGCAGCCTCATCCAAAATTCGTTTATTAAAGTACATCCAGCTAATGTCTCTATTTATTGACTTGTGAATTATGCTCTTTTTCTTCATCTTTTTGTGTTCAATTATTTACTCTATTGCAAAAGTATACAAAACCATTGTAATACTTGCTCATTTCTTTCGTAATATCTATTAAATTTAAAATTATATAAAAAGAAAAAACATTAGCTCCTAATTGCAACTCAATATTTTTGAAAAAAAATCATTTTTTTACTTCAAATTGCTACAATTAAATTTTGTCATGTTCGTTTCATTTTAAAAACAATAACACCCACTCCGAAAGGTAGTATCCTTTCGAAACAGGTGTTCGTTTGTAATCTTTTTTTTTCTGTATAAAAGAATAATTTTTTATACCCACTCTTCTTTCAATACGTCGCCTTTTATACCAATAACAGCAATTTTTATTGGAATTTTACGACTACTTTCGGTAACTACTTTTTGCGCCATGCGAAGCAAGCCACCACAACAAGGCACTTCCATCATCACCACTGTGAGGGTGTTAATTTGCGAATTTTCTATCATTGATGTTAATTTCGCTCTATAAACATCCTGATTTGTATCGAGCTTGGGGCAGGCTATTGCCAATATTTTACCTGCCAAATAGCGATTATGAAAATCAGGAAAACTGAACGGCACACAATCAGCTGCCAAAACCACATCAGCATTGCGAAAATAACTGGCTTCGGGATTTAACAAATGCAACTGCACAGGCCACTGACGGAGCTGCGAAGCGTTTGTTTGCGTGGGAGATGAAGTAAAAGTTGGTGTAGCATTAGCCATTGTAAATGTCTGAGTAGCCGATTTGGGTGCAGCAAAACTCATTTCGCGACTACCCGGACAACCGCCACCACTTTGTGGATGAGAAACTTCTGCTGGTTTCGAAGCGCACCCACCACCGTTCTTGCTTCAGATAATCAGTTTCGCCATGTTCTTTTAAATGCTTTAAATGAGCTAAAATAGTTTTTTCGCCTTTCGGAATCATCCGTTCGAGCGTTGCAATTTCGTCGTAGGGCTCAGCTTCGCGCTCTTCGAGACTAATGGCTCCCACCGGGCAATCGCCAATACAAGCACCCAGTCCATCGCAAAAAAGTTCGCTTACCATACGCGCTTTGCCATCAATCATTTGCAGTGCGCCCTCGTGGCAACCTTGTACACAAGCCTCACAACCATTGCAAAGCGCTTCATCAATTGTTATTATTGTTCGTTTCATTAATTCATTTACTATTTTATCATTTACAAATTACCATTTAAAAAATCAACTATAACTGAGATTGTAAATGGTAAATGAACAAATGGTCAATTACTTTATCATTGTGAGTAACATTTTAAACTGCTCGGTAGCAACCACCGCATGTCGCACATTGGCAGGCATAATAATACTTTCACCCTCTTTTAATGCGAATGATTTTCCATCTATAATCACCTCTCCCACTCCATCTAACACTTGCGCAATAGCATCGAAAGGAGCAGTATGTTCGCTCAAAAACTCGCCTTTATCAAAAGCAAAGAGTGTAACATTACCACGCTCATTTCGGATAATAATTTTACTCACTACCGAACCTTCGGCATATTGCACTTTTTGGGTCATGCTGAATTTTTCAGCTAAAGGAAAAGATTTATTTTCGGCTTTGGGAGCCATTTTAAATTCGCTCATACTATTTTAATTTGCATTTTTTGAAGCATTTTGTCGCTGCAAAAGTAATCAATACCCAACAATTAAAGTGTAACAGTTGTTACACTAAAAAATTTAATTTTAAAATAATGTCAGATTCAACAACAGACTGGAATAGTTTTGAAAAAATACACGACGACAATGGCTATTTTCCGAATGATATGATTTACAGCATTAGGAAACACCAAAAAGGCGATTTCGTATTCCGTCAGGGAGATAGCTGCGATGCGCTTTGTGTAGTCATTACAGGTTCGGTAAAAACCGAAATGGTTAGCGAAAATGGAAATTTGATGCCAATAGAAACTATTCACGCCCCTCGCCCACTTGCACCTGCATTTATTTTTTCAGATAAAAATATTTTCCCCGTTAATGTAATTGCATTGAATGAAATGGAATTATTACGAATTCCTAAAAATGAAGTGTTGCGATTAATGAGCATTAGACCTGATTTTCTGCAGCAATTTATGACGCACAATGCCAATCGAACCCAATTTCTGACCCAACGATTGCAACTTCTCTCAATAAAAACTATTAAAGGAAAAATTGCCTTTTTGCTTTTGGAAAAACACAACAGCGAAGGTCTTGTTTTTTCATTAGCAAAAAATCAAACTGAATTAGCCGAGTACCTGGGTGTTGCTCGACCTTCGTTAGCAAGGAGTATGTCGGAAATGAGTGATGAGGGTATTATTTCTACCGAAAAGAAAGAATATAAAATACTGAATATAAATAAATTAAAAAAATTATTAGTATAATAATTTGAAAATATGCCAATTTGAAAATGTGGTAATGTGTTTAAATTATTATCGAAATTAATAATTTCAAAATTCAGCTTGGTATTATAAATAATTTAACTTTCGCATGTCTTTAATCAATTAATTTACAGCAATTTGAAAATAAGTATTATCTAACAATCAATTGGTTATATATTATCGTAAATGCTAATATTTCATATAAGCTTAAACGTTGCAGTCGGTAAAGTCCCTCTCCTCAAGGAGAGGGATTTAGGGTGAGGTAGATTGTTCTAAAATTTATTTTTACCTCACCCCTAACCCCTCTCCTTGAGGAGAGGGGGACAGTTTACTGCAACTAATAATTTTTTTAAGCACATATAACTTCCTGAATATAAATACAATATACATGCGAAAGTTGAATAAATAAAAAAAACCACGATAGTTTATATCGTGGTTTCTTTTTATTTAAAACAAAATTTTATCAATTAAAATAGACTCCATGCTACAGTTAAGCCAGCCATTACAATAGAAACCATGCTCATTAATTTGATAAGGATATTCAACGAAGGACCTGATGTATCTTTGAAAGGATCGCCAACAGTGTCACCAGTTACAGCAGCTTTGTGAGCGTCAGAACCTTTACCACCAAAGTTTCCTTCTTCGATATATTTTTTAGCATTATCCCAAGCACCACCTGAGTTAGCCATAAATACAGCCAAAATAAATCCGGTAGATACACCACCTAATAATAAGCCCATTACACCAGCAACACCAAAAAGAACTCCTGTAATTACAGGAATAATAATAGCAAGAAGCGATGGCAATAGCATTTCTTTTTGTGCTCCTTTAGTCGAAATCTCAACGCAACGTGCATAATCTGGCTCACCTGTTCCTTCGAGTATTCCTTTGATTTCACGGAACTGACGACGAACTTCTTCAACCATGCTTTGAGCAGCACGACCTACAGCATTCATAGTTAACCCACTAAATAAGAATGCAGCCATCGAACCGATAAATGCACCTACCAATACCATTGGGTTCATTAAATCCACTTTGAAATATTGCATCATTTGCGGAATAGTAGCTTGATGAATATCAACACCAATTGTATCAAGGAAAAGCTGAGCTTTTTCAGGAACGCGAGCAACGGCAATTTTAATTTCTTCCATGTACGAAGCCATCAAGGCCAATGCAGTTAATGCAGCTGAACCAATGGCAAAACCTTTACCAGTAGCTGCAGTAGTATTACCCAAGGTATCCAATGCATCGGTACGTTTGCGAACTTCAGCACCTAAACCACTCATTTCGGCATTTCCACCAGCATTATCGGCAATTGGTCCATAAGCATCAGTTGCTAAGGTAATTCCTAATGTAGAAAGCATACCAACAGCAGCAATTGCAATACCATACAATCCCATGCTGATATTATTCATATCGAAACCTGCAGCAAAAAGGAACGCTAAAATAATAGAAGCACCAACGATAATCACAGGAAAAGCCGTTGAAATCATACCAGTACCAATACCCGAAATAATAACGGTAGCTGGACCAGTTTTTGTTGATTCAGCAATGTTTTGTGTTGGTTTGTAAGCAGACGAAGTATAATATTCTGTTACTTTACCAATTCCAATACCACCCACTAGACCAGCCATCATAGCTGCCCATATTCCCAAATAATTAGGAATATCAAGATAATAAAGAATACCTAAAGAGAAAATGGCAATCAGAATTGAACTAACATTCACACCACGACCCAAGGCAGCCAATAATTGTTTTTGTGAAGCACCTTCTTTGGCTTTAACAAGAAAAATACCAACGATTGATAATATTATACCAACAGCTGCAATAATCATTGGAGCAATAACGCCATTAAACTGAGTTTGAATACCCATTCCGGCAAATGCAGTAGCACCTAGCGCAGCTGTCGAAAGAATAGCACCACAATACGATTCGTATAAGTCAGCACCCATACCCGCTACGTCACCTACGTTATCACCAACGTTATCGGCAATAGTTGCAGGGTTACGAGGATCATCTTCAGGAATTCCAGCTTCTACTTTACCTACAAGGTCAGCACCCACATCGGCGGCTTTGGTAAAAATACCACCACCCACACGAGCAAATAAAGCTTGCGTAGAAGCACCCATACCAAAAGTAAGTGTTGTAGTAGTAATAATAATTAACTTCATAGAAGGATTAGCTTCAATAATTGCATTTGTAGTTGAATCTAATGCACCAATAATGTACTGAAGAGCATAGAACCATACTGAAATGTCGAGTAATCCAAGACCTACAACCACTAAACCCATTACCGCGCCAGAGCGGAAAGCTAATTGAAGTCCATCGTTCAACGAACGTTGAGCAGCATTAGCAGCACGAGCCGAAGCATACGTAGCAGTTTTCATACCGAAAAAACCAGCTAGACCCGAAAAGAAACCACCAGTAATAAATGCAAATGGTACCCATGGATTCTGAATTTCCAAACCATAAGCCATAATAGCAAAAATGGTAGTAAGAATTAAAAAAACAATTGTTACAACTTTGTATTGTTGTTTTAGATAAGCCATTGCACCATCACGAACGTGTTTAGCAATTTTTTTCATTGTATCTGTTCCTTCGCTTTCTTTAAGCATTTGCTTGAAAAAGTAATACGCGAATCCCAATGCGACAATGGACGCAATCGGCACTAAATAAAAAATGTTATTCTCCATACGAATTAAAAAAAATGAATAAATAGTTAATTAATTGATTTGATTTTATATTTTGTCAAAAGTCGAAAGTCAAAGGTCGAAGGTCTTTTTGTCCTTTGTCCTATATCATTTAACTTTTGTCATTTTTCTTTTGTCTTTTGTCTTTTGACATTTGACTTTGTCTCTCTTCCGTTGTCTGTTGTCAGTCGTCCGTCGTCATTCTAACTTACTAAATGGATATATTCTTTCAGAATTGAAAGTGAATAATCACCAGCATGTTGATTTACAAAGCCAATAGCCGAAGCATGTGCTTCTTCGTCGGCAGAGTCGGAAATTACTCGCACAACAACTAAAGGCACACCGTAATCGTCGCAAACCTGCGCCACCGCTGCTCCCTCCATTTCTACGCAAACTACTGATGGCAAGTTTTTTACAAGCGCATTTTTCATTGCGGTGCTCGAAATAAACAAGTCACCGCTTGCTATATCGCCGGTTAGTAATTTAGGATAAAGTATATTTTGTTCGCTCAATATTTTACGAAAATCTTTATCGTTTTTCAAAAAATTATGAACGGCCTTTATCATTATATCCACATTTTGTTGTGGAATTTCATACGAAGTTTTTCCGGTTAATGGAATCTCAAATCGCCGCATCAACGGTCGTGCATCCATATCGTGCTGAAATAATCGTTGTGCAATTACAATATCACCCACATTCAAGTCGGGCGAAATAGCGCCAGCCACACCTGTAAATACGATACGGTCTACCTTGAATTCCAAAATCAAATTGGTAGCAGTAGTAGCTGCAGCTACTTTTCCCCAACGCGAAAACACCGCCACTACGTCCTGGCCTTCTAATTTACCCTTATAGTAAATTCGGCTGCCACACTCCACAATTTCTTTTTCGGTGATAGCTGCAATAATTTTGTCCATTTCTTCGGGCATGGCGCCCATTATTCCTAGAAGCATATTGTTCGATTTACTATTATACAATTTACCATTTACTATTTTCCGTGAACGATATTTGTTATTCGTTGATATAATGTTGGATGCGAATAATGAAAAAACACATACAACGGATGGGGCATTAAATTGCTTAACGAAGTAGCCGAAAGCTTTTTCAAACCCGAAACCAACTGAGAACCAAAACCATTGCTAGCGGCATAATTATCTGCTTGATACTCGTACTTGCGCGAAAGTTCGTTGGTTGCTATATCAAGTACCATCGAAATTGGCGAATATAAAATACCAAAAGCCAATACATTCAAATGAAAATTAGCCACAGTACCTCCTAAAGCCTGTGCCAATGCATCGCTTTTAAGTATTAATCCAAGTAAATAAAAAAGCAACAAGGATGTTGGAAGCGAAATCAACATATTTTTCAGGGTATGTTTGTGCTTGTAATGCCCTATTTCGTGTGCCAATACGGCTACAATTTCATCTGTAGTCATTGTATCCATCAGAGTGTCGTACAGCACAATACGCTTTTTGGGTCCAAAACCAGTAAAATAAGCATTTGCTTTGGTAGAACGTTTTGACCCATCGATAACAAAAATATTTTTTAATTTAAAATCTACCTTTTGAGCAAATTTTTCAATCTCGGTGCGTAATTCACCTTCTGGAAGTGGCGTTTGTTTATTAAAAAGTGGCACAATTAATTCGGAGTAAAACAGGCTCATAAACAAACCAAAAACCGTAACTACGCTCCAAGCAATCAACCAAAAATAACTTGCCGAAGCTTGATAAATGGAAATAACGGCGTATAAGAGTCCGCCGCCAATTATAATTGTCAACAAATAGCCTTTCAATTTATCTAAAATAAATATTTTTGGCGTAACTTTATTAAATCCGAATCGTTGTTCGATAACAAAAGTATCGTACCACGAAAAGGGAGTTGTTAGTAAGTCGTTTGCAAAAAAAATGAGTGCAAAGAAAACTAATGAGCGTACAATTTCGTTTGTGAAATAAAGTTGAAGAGAACTGTCGAGCCATCCAAAACCACCAAAGGCATACATTCCAATAGTAATGAGGAAGCTAAACGTAGATGAAAGCATACCAAATTTTGTATTGGTGCGAAAATAATTTTGCTGTTGGGCGTATTTTTCCGTATCATAAATATCGGAAAGAATGGAAGGAAGTTTAAGTTTGGAATTTTTGATATTCAAGAGGGCTAAAAAGCGCTCAAGGCCAAAGTCGACAATGAGAATAATAATTATAGCAATAAAAAGGTAATGTGACATATTGTAACTGTATAGTACCCTGATTTTTCGAGCACAAATATACAAAAAATTTTTTATATATTTGCATTTAATAGAAAATAAAATGCACAAACAAATCGCTTTTGTGCTATTAAATTAGTGCAGATTCATACAATTATATTCCAAATTATAAGCAAAACACGGTTATATCTAAAAATTAATTTATTTAATATCAATTTTATATGAAATTATACACGGAAGTTTATATCATATTAGTTCTTTCAACTTTACTACTCGATTTTTTATTGTATAAACAAGCAAAAAGAAGTATATTTATAAATATTGTATTCATTTTTGCTCCAGTAATCATTTTTATAGCTGGGTTTACTTGGGTAAAATTTTTCTACCAGTTATTTTCGGCACATCAATTACCACTTCTCATCATGTGGTTCAATATGGGATTTTTGGCTATTTATGTTCCTAAATTTATTATTGTCATTAGTAATTATATTTCTGCTAAAAAAAAATACACTATCAGTACAGTTCGTATTTTTCGAAATGCTTTGATAGCCTTGGTTTTGATTGTATTTGCTTACGGTGTTTTTATTACGCCACAAACAATAAGCGTAAAACGTATCGACATTCCATTTCGAAATTTACCAACCGAATTTGACAACTATACAATAGTTCAATTTTCGGATGTTCATTTGGGTAGCCGACCTAACGACCCTCAGTTTTACAAAAAATTGGTTGCCGAAATAAATCGTCAACAACCAGATATAGTTGTTTTTACTGGCGATATGGTCAATAATTTTGCCTCCGAAATGGTTGGTTTCGACACACTATTTTCACAAATTAAATCAAAAGATGGAAATTTCGCGGTACTTGGCAATCATGATTATGGCGATTACTCCGTTTGGGATACTGAAGCTGAAAAATCGGATAATTTAAACCAAATTAAAAATTCATTTAAAAAATTTGGTTTTCAATTGATTAATAACGAATCACTTTATTTGAAAAAAAACTCGGATAGTATCGCTTTGATTGGTGTCGAAAATTATAGAAAAAAGAAGCCACAGAATTATTCTAATCTACAAAAAGCGCTTAAAGGAATTAATTCAAAGGCGTTTAAATTACTTTTGAGTCATAATCCACAGCACTGGGAGCGTGAAATTTTACCACAAACAGACATTGATTTAACTCTTTCGGGACATACACATGCAGCACAAATGGGTTTTAATATATTTGGAAAAATATTTTCGCCAGCTATATTTTTATTTAAGCAATATTATGGCGTTTACGAGCACGAAAATCAAAAGATATATGTTTCACGCGGATTAGGTTATATCGGACTGCCTTTGCTAATAGGACTAAATCCAGAGATTTCGATTATTAAACTAAAATACCAAAAAAGCGAATCGGAAAATTAATTCTGATTCGCTTTTTATTATTCAAATAACCAAGTATTAATCAACCAAAATTGGTTTGTATTTGGGAACCAAAGTTTTCATAACAATCCAACCTATAAGATAAGCAACAGCACAGAATGTAAATACAATGGTGTATCCGGGCGTCTTGCTTCCCCACTCTACTAAGCTGTAATCGAACAACATACCGCTGCCTTTGTTGATAAAGAAAGAGCCAAGTCCACCAGCCATACCACCAATACCAACAATAGTTGCAACTGCCGATTTAGGGAACATATCGCCAACAGTTGTAAAGATATTCGCCGACCAAGCTTGGTGTGCCGAAGCGCCTATACCAATAAGTAAAACCGGAACCCAAAATGCGTAAGCACCCAACGATTCAATATGACCAAAAGGCTGAGCTAACAACACTAACAATGGGAAAAATGCAATAATCATCATAGCGCGCATACGTCCTGCATACGGGTTCATTCCTTTGTTAATAAAGTAAGTAGGGAATTTACCGCCAAACACCGAACCGAACACGGTTATAGTATAAAGCACACCAATTGGGAATGCAATTTCATCAGGCAACATACCGTATTCGGCCTTTAAATAAGCCGGAGTCCAGAATAAGAAAAACCACCAAACGCCATCGGTCATAAACTTACCAAAAGCAAATGCCCATGTTTGTTTGAACTTAAATGCTTGTTTATAAGTCATTTTTTCAACTTTTACAGCTGAATCTACAACTACCTTATCAGCTTCTTCATCCTGATTGATATAGGTTCTTTCAGCAGCATTTACTTTAGGATTAATTTCAATTGGTTTGTAATAAATCAACCAAGCAATTAACCACAAAAAACCTACTGCGCCAATCACAAGGAAAGCGGCTTCCCAACCCCAAGCTTTTGCCATAAAAGGAACAGTAAGCGGAGCTAATATGGCACCTACATTTGCACCCGAGTTAAAAACACCTGTTGCAAAAGCACGGTCGCGTTTTGGAAAATATTCTGCTGTAGCTTTAATTGCTGCCGGAAAGTTAGCCGACTCGCCAAATGCCAATAAAATTCGCGCAATGACAAACATAACCACACTCACCATCGAAATAGTAGCTACAATAGGCCCAGTAGCATCTGTCAAACCTTTTGCATCCGGAATGCCAGTCCACCACTCAGTAGCCAATCCGCAAAGCGCGTGTAGCATAGCTGCCAACGACCAAACGGCAATAGCCCATGCATAACCTTTTTTTGTACCGAGTTTATCAATAAACCGACCGGCAAAAAGCATGGAAATAGCATAAGCTAGTGAGAAAATGGCGGTAATTGTACCATAATCACTGTCGTTCCAGTGAAATTCCTCTGCCAAAATTGGCTGTAAAAGTGATAAAACTTGACGATCGAGATAGTTGATAGTAGTTGCCAAAAACAGCAAGGTACATATCGTCCATCGGTACTGCGTCATTTTTTCGTTCATTTTTCCAAGTGTACTCATTTTTTTTAAAGTTAGAAATTAGAAGTTAGAAATCAAGTAAATAGCAATTTGAAATTAGAGTGAATTTTCAAATTCTCTCATTTTCAAATTTTCAAATTATCATATTATTTTACTTTCTGAATTATACCAAGTGCATCTGCACAAAGTTTGGTAATACCAGCCCAGTCGCCTGCTTTCATCATATCGGCAGGGAAAAGGTTTGAGCCCATACCCACACAAGTTACACCAGCATCGAACCACGATTTGAGATTAGCTTCTTCGGGTTTTACACCGCCTGTTACCATTAAGTTCGACCATGGCATTGGCGCTTTTAGTCCTTTTACAAAACCAGCACCGAGCACATCACCAGGGAAAACTTTGCAAATATCGCAACCAGCTTCCTGAGCAAAACCAACTTCGGTAACCGAACCACAACCCGGAGCGTAAGGAATTAAACGACGATTTGCTACTTTTGCCACTTCGGGGTTAAATAATGGACCAACAATAAAGTTAGCACCCATCTGAATATAAAGTGCTGCTGTAGGTGCATCAACGATTGAACCAATGCCCATAATCATTTCGGGACATTCTTTGGTTGCAAATTTTGACAACTCACGAAAAACTTCGTGCGCAAAATCGCCGCGGTTTGTAAACTCAAATGCACGAACACCGCCTGCATAACAAGCTTTTAGTACATTTTTGGCAACCTCAATGTCGCTATGATAAAACACGGGAACCATGCCCGTTTCTTTCATGACTGAAAGTACTTGTAATTTTGAAAATTTCATATTTGTTAAATGACTCCTAACCCCTAAAGGGGGATAAGAGATGTTAGTATTGTATTATAACCCCTAATCCCTAAAGGGGGATAAGAAAAAGACCATTCGGTACTAATTCAGTTCCCCTTCAGGGGTTAGGGGTAGTTTTATCTTTGTACTCGTCCGCTTGAGTCACCTCCACATAATGCTTCCACTTCTTCAATTGAAACGAGGTTGAAATCGCCATTTACAGTATGTTTAAGAGCCGAAGCTGCTACTGCAAATTCCAACGCCTCGCCTTGATTTGGCTTGGTCAACAGACCGTGAATTACGCCACCCGAGAATGAATCGCCACCACCAACACGGTCGACAATTGGTTCAATATCATAACGTTTTGAAGTATAAAATTCATTTCCATCGTAAATCATGGCTTTCCAACCATTGTGCGTTGCCGAGAACGATTCGCGTAAGGTAGAAATCACGTATTTGAAATCAAATTCTTTAGCCATTTGCATAAATATGCCTTTGTAACCTTCGGCATCAGTATGTCCGCCTTCTACATCAGAGTCGGGTTTAAAACCTAAACAAAGTTCAGCATCTTCCTCATTACCAATACAAACATCAACATATTGCATCAACGGACGCATAATAGATTGCGCTTTTTCTTTTGTCCAGAGTTTTTTGCGAAAATTCAAATCCACCGATACTGTAACACCATGACGTTTGGCAGCTTCGCAAGCTAACTTTGTAAGTTCAGCACCAGCATCCGAGATGGCTGGCGTAATTCCCGACCAATGAAACCAATCTGCACCTTGCATAATAGTATCGAAATCGAAATCAGAAGCTTTTGCTTCAGCAATTGCCGAATTTGCACGGTCGTAAATTACCTTACTTGGACGCATCGAAGCGCCGGTTTCGAGATAATAAATACCTACACGGTCGCCTCCACGAGCAATAAAATCGGTTTTAACACCGTATTTTCGCAAAGCATTTACAGCCGATTGACCGATTTCATGTTTTGGTAATTTTGATACAAAATACGCATCATGACCGTAGTTTGCACAGCTCACAGCCACATTGGCCTCGCCTCCGCCATAAACCACATCAAAAACATCCGATTGAACAAAACGTGTGTTTCCGGGAGTTGACAAGCGGAGCATAATTTCTCCTAACGTTACAATTTTCTTACTCATTTCCTGTAAAAAGTGATTATTTTTTTTTAATTTTAAAAAATTGGTCGACCAAAGATACTACGATTTTTTTAGCCTCCAAAAGTATTTAAAAAATATTAAGTCGATTTGGTAATTTATGCAGATAAATGCATAAATACTGTATTTATATTAAAATTTGAAATAGTTTTTCGCATTATAATAACTAATATTTTCCACCATTTTTCCAATAAAATCCATTTCCTGATGTGGTAGTAATCCCATTTCCACATCCTTACCAATAAGATTGCACAAGGTACGACGGAAATATTCGTGACGAGGATACGAAAGGAAACTGCGCGAATCGGTAAGCATACCCACAAAGCGACTCAATAAACCTAATACCGACAGTGAGTTCATTTGTTTTTCCATTCCATCTTTTTGGTCGAGGAACCACCAACCCGAGCCAAACTGAATTTTGCCAGCAACAGTACCATCCTGAAAGTTTCCAATCATAGTTGCAATCATTTCATTATCAGCAGGATTGAGATTATACAAAATGGTTTTTGTCAATTTATTTTGTGAGTCCAATCGGTTTAAGAACTTCGAAAGCGCTTTTGCTGTATTAAAAGTGCCAATTGAATCGAAGCCCGTATCAGGTCCAATCTGATTGAAAAGTCGGGTGTTGTTATTACGAATTGTACCAAAATGGAATTGCTGTGTCCAACCTTTTTCCCAGTCCATTTCGGCAAAAATTACCATCATAGCCGATTTGAATTTCAAAATTTCTTCATGGTTTAACTCTTTTCCACCATACACTTTATTAAAAATAGCTTTAATCTCCGCTTCGGTATAATCTTCGGCATAAAACTCTTCAATACCGTGGTCGGAAAGCTTGCAACCTTGTGCTGCAAAAAAGTCCTGACGTTTGCGAAGCGCCAAAATCATGTCATCGAACGACGAAATTTTTATTTCAGAAATTTCGGCTAATTGTTCTACGTAACGAATAAAGTTTTCAGGAACTTCAACTGCCATAGCCTTATCAGGACGCCAGGTAGGCAACATTTTAATTTCGAAACCATCTTCACGTGTTTTGATATGGTGTTCCAATGTGTCAATAGGGTCATCGGTTGTACAAACCGCTTCTACTTTGTAATGGCGCATTAGGTTGCGAGCCGAAAATTCAGGAGATTGTAATTTGGCATTACACTCGTCGAAAATTTCACGAGCAGTTTTTGGCGAAAGTAATTTTTCGATTCCAAAAGCAGTTTTTAGTTCCAAGTGTGTCCAGTGATAAAGCGGATTGCGCATGGTATATGGAACAGTTTCAGCCCATTTTTCAAATTTTTCCCAATCGGAAGCATCTTTTCCGGTAATAAATTGTTCGTTAACACCGTTTGTACGCATTGCGCGCCACTTGTAATGGTCGCCACCCAACCATGCCTCGGTAATAGATTTAAACTGATGGTCGTTTGCAACCATCGAAGGTACTAAATGACAATGATAGTCGATAATAGGCTGCTTTGCAGCATGTTCGTGGTAAAGCTTTTGTGCCGTATCAGTTTGCAACAAAAAATTTTCGTCTAAAAAGTTTTTCATATTATTCTATTTATATATCTGCCCCCTAACCCCCAAAGGGGGAATAATACGGGTGCGCTGAATGTTTGTTATTTCAATACTGTGTAATAAATTATTAATTTACCAGGCGTAAAAAATACGATATTTCAATACCAAAGCACAATTTCAGATTTTACAATTAAAAACCATAAAATCAGCAACTTATTATCCTACACATCATCTAATATTAAAAACCGTGTGCGCACACAAAAGTAATATAAATTATTATATCAGCAAAGAATCATTTCAAAATAGTAATATTTTAACCAAAATATCCTGAATGCGACTCTAAGTTGCGCCCCGAATAGACATAAAAAAACCGAACTTGCCTTGAGTTAAAAGGAGTAGTTCGGGTTTTTTGTAAGTTAAAGGGCTATCATTCCTATAGGAAGGCTTAAAGCTCTTATTTAGAAATCAATGCACTTGCAATAATTCCCTCAATTACAACATTTTTTGATGGTGCGAATATCGTAGCCAATTTTTGTTTCAAGCTGATTCCAAATAACTTCTACTGCATCATCTAACGGAATTGCAGCAGTTGGTAATTCATTATTATA
>JFJP01012340.1_pt1 | contig 17365 bp, 8 predicted proteins | sample 431651 | NCBI WGS metagenome assembly JFJP01 (sample SAMN02602958, study PRJNA72255) | Microbial mat metagenome, whole genome shotgun sequencing project. | biome: fresh water; feature: sink hole; material: water; isolation source: purple microbial (photo- and chemosynthetic) mats found in...
GAAATACTCGCTTAATCTGATCCAAAACAACAAGAAGCCCGACTCGGTTGAGTCGGGCTTCGTCATTTAATCATTTTGGATTTTATTCCGAGCTATCTTCCCCAAAAGTAATCACAACAATATGCTGGTTCAAAAACTTCGGAGTTGCGCCCGCTATAGGAACCACCTGCCCCAAAGTATACCCGCCTGCAATGGGAATTTTTGTCCCCAGAATATCCTGCACTGCGGCGATCTCTACGCCAGATTGCGCTTTTAGCAGTAACTGCCACGCAATGTCTACCAGCACAAGGGCAAACACCGGTTTTGCATTACCCAGTTGCAACAAGGCTTGTTGCGCGGCTTCATGCGCGGCGCGCTCACAGGCAACGCGACTACCCACCAATAAATACGCGTCAATACCATCTCGAATCGTGGCATTCATACGGAAACTGCCATCTGCTTCCACGCGGATTGGGGCGCGCACAATCAAGTCTTCGCCTTGCTCCACCCCAAGCGGATAGAGACGCGCAAGATAATTCAACGGCGGGAACGCCCAATCACGAGCAGGATAGCCGAAGAGGGTGGCATAGGTTTCAGAGGCAGGGCGACCATCCAATGTGCGCAGCCAGAAGCCGCGCGAACGCGTCACGCGAAACTGCTTCCCGACCTGATCCCAACCATGAGCATGTCCCACGCCGATCTTTAAATTGCCACGCAGAAAAGCGGCAGCCAATGCGCCGGAGCCTGTTTGGTTGCCTGCCATCTGATACGTATTCCCTGTATGCAAATCGCCGCTCGAAAGCCCGCCTATAACATTCAAACCAGGCGCAAGCACATTACAGAACTGCTCAGCATCTCCATTAAATCCATCGGCAAAAAACAGCAGAGACTGACGCTCTTCACGCGCCGAAAGGTATTGCGCTACTTTTGCGGCAGTGTCGCGCCCCGATTGTGCATAGCCCGGAAGCCAGAGCGCATCTGCTTGAAAATCACCGCTTAAAAGCGCAACCACAACAGAGTGCGGGTGCTGACCTTCATGCGTAAGCCCCGCAGGCGAACTAAACCCAAGCACGGGAGCATCGCCCAGTAAACTGGAGACCCCATTCAACACTTCACGCGCTTGATATTGATGTGATGCGATCACCACTGCAAAACCAGGCGTATTTGCGCCAATACGATTCAGAGCTTGATGCGCGGCTTGCAAACCGGCTTCACGCCCATCGAGCGCTTGCGCAGACCCTACGGATGCCACCAAAGTCATATCGCCTCGCTATCCTTCCGCAACCGGAATGGTGATGTGGAATGTTGTACCGGCGCGAAATTCACTTTCGAACCATATTTTGCCGCCTTGCATCTCAATCAGTTTCTTCGTAATATTCAAACCAAGTCCGGTACCCGTTGCCATGTCTTTGGAATACTCAGTGCGGAAGTATTGCTGGAAAACTTTTTTCTGATCTTCAGCAGTCATTCCCAGCCCGTTATCCTTTACCCAGATATGCACAACGCGGGTTGTATCATTTACATCCCAAAGTTGATTGTTGCCTTCTTCAGCGCCGATCTGCAAAATACCAGCTTCGGGCGTGTATTTATAAGAATTGCTAAGCAAATTAACCAACACCTGAACAATACGGGTGGGGTCTGCCCAAATAACTGGAAGTTTCTCAGGCAGCAAAATTTCCAAAATTTGTTTCTTGTCGTCGATCTGATGTTTGAGGGAGCGGACAGTATCGTCAATCAAGGCAGACACATCAGACATTTTATAAGTAAGGCTCAAACGACCAGCTTCAATCTTGGATACGTCGTTGAGATCAGAGACCAGCGTATTCATGCGTACAACGTTGGTCTTAATGGTATTAAGGAAGTTTGCCTGCATATCGCTGACGGGTCCCACTGCCCCAGCCGACATTAATTCTGTATAGCCCTTGATGGAAGTCATGGGGTTCTTTAACTCATGCGCCACAAATGAAACGAAATCGCTCTTGGCAACATTGGCGCGTTGAACCTCACCATAGAGTTGCGCGTTGGAAATGGCGATGGCGGCATGGTCTGTGAGACGGGTTAGGAAGTCAATATCTACTTGTGAATCACTCGTACTTTCCAAATGAAGCAGACCAATAACCGTCGTCTCACGGCGGATTGGAATAATCAACTGAGTGTGGGCAGTGGATAGTAGTTTTTCGCTAGATGTGGTAACCGTCAACAATTGAGGCTGTCCGGTTTCCATGGAAAGAAGCATGACTGGTAATTCCACTTTCATCGTCTGGTCAGGCAGGTTTGCCATGCGCTCATCAAAACCCTGGTGAGCCATTACACGCAATTTGGTTTCTTCCAACATGCCAATCAAGCCTGCTTCAGCGCCTGATTGACGCAACGCCCAATCAAGGGTGATACGCATGGCGCGATCCATTTCAAGGCTGGCATTTAGTTCGCGATCAATTCGCTGCATGACCGAGAGTTCTTCCACACGGGCAGCCAGTTCTTGATCTGTGAGCATAAAAAGGCGGGTATTTTCAATCGCAACTGCGGCTTGTCCGGCAAACGCAGTCAAAAGTTCCTGATCGCCTGCCACAAATGGAAGTCCGTCACGACGATTGATCACTTCCACCACGCCTGTGACACGATCTTTAACCTGGAGTGGAACCGCCATAAGCGAACGGCTGATAAACCCGGTCTGTTGATCAACGCCGTTAAATCTTTTCGATGTGACGCGTTGCTCCTCGTTTTCGATCACCGGTCCGCGTGTTTGTACGGCGCGCCCAACAATTCCTGTGCCGGGCGGCAAACGTTGACCGATCAAGTTTGCGGCAACCGGTCCAACTGTAACTTTGAAGACCAATTCCTTGGTCTGCTCATCCAGAAGGAACAAACTGCCGGCTTCGCAGTTCAAAATGCCGACTGCGTTTTCAAGAATATTTTGAAGAAGCGGTCCCAACTCAAGTGTTGATGTTAACTGGCGCGTAATCTCATTCAAAGTGGAAAGTTGACGCGCACGCTGCTGCGTTTCCTGAAGCAGACGCGCTTTTACAATTGCGCCCGCGGTTTGATCTGCAATGGCTTGCAGTAATTCAAGTTGACCACGGGTATATGCGGTAGCGCCATCACGACTGCCAATGCTAAGCGCCCCAATGGATTCTGCGCCTGCGTTGAGCGGCACACCCATCCAGGCAAAGACGTTTTCCAATATCGGCGTGAGGCTGCGCGCCTGACATTCGCGGATGTAGTCCTGCGTAATCAATTGGCGACTCTTGCGGATCACTTCCGGGCTAAGACCTGTGCTGACCGAAAATGGCAGATTTTCACGGTCAGGAATACGCTCGTTATTTTCAACACAAAAGCCATAATAAAAATAATCACTGGCTTCGTTATAAAGTGTGATATGGAAATGTGAGGTGGGAATGATCTGCGCGGTCTGGGCGTAGATTAATTCGAGGACATCATCAAAAGTTAAGGTGACGTTTACCCCTTGAGAGACGCGGGTTAGCGCGTTCATTTCTTGAATTTGACGCTCAAGATGAGCGACTGTTTGCAAACGTTCAATGGCAATGGATGCCTGATCGCAAATATTTTCGAGGAAGTTCAAATCACGCGGCGCGTAAGGCTGCCCTGATAAACGCGGACCCAAAGCAAGCCAGCCGTTAACCCGTTGTTTACCAGGTAAAACAATGAACAAACGCGCGCCAAGCAAAGCAAGCCGTGATTGTTCAGCCTGTAAGGATGTTGGCAACGCAGCGGTATTATCCAAATATAAAGGCAGGTGTTCGGTTTCAAAGTAACGCGCAAATGAACTTGTTGCCGTGAAGCGAATGTCGCTTGTTGGGCGGCGATCATCACCGGGCAGGGCTGAGAAAAAGTCATTGAGCGTATCGTATGTGTAAACGTGAATCTTGCTCGGAGCCAGGGTTGATGCAATCTGCCCACGCAGGATCACCCCGATTGTGTTGAGATCGAGGGCGGTGGTGAGTCTGTGCGAAAAATCCTGAAGCTGCTCCGCATAGGCGCGCTCGCCACGGAAGAACAATCCGTCCACCAGGCGCTGTAACCGCGCACGAATTGGCTCAAGCAGAAGAACAAGTAACAGGATGAAGCCGCCAACAAGGGGAGCATTGTTTGAGGGCAAAGCAGGATTCAAGATCAGGCTGATGCCAAAAAGGAGCAATCCGTAACCGGTCACTACAAGCACTGTTAATAGGACATACATCAACCCGCGCCGTAAAAATTCATCGGCGCGAAAAAATCGAAAACGGAGGATGGTGTATCCAATGACCAGGGGAAAAAATGCAAGCGGTAAAAACAGGTACGGCGAAAAATTGGTGGGTCGAAAGAAACCAAAAGCAAGCCAGGCGCCCAGGGGAACAAATGCAAAAAGTGTTCCGATCAGAATGGTGCGTGATTGCGTTTTGACCACCGGCGATTGGGCATACATGGCATGATAAAGATTCATGCCAATGTAGAAAAATATACCCAACGCAATAAAGCCATAAACATACTGCCAACTGCGGATGTAGGCTGTCGGCTTGTCAAAATCAAATAATGTTGTATAGGAGATAATGAAAAGTATTATCCCAATGTTAAATCCACTCCAGCGCAAGTATGGACGATTAATGGCAAAGCGTGGTTCCACGGGGAATGTGAGCGCAAGGTCAAGTAATGCACCGGCCGAAACGATGGCAGCCACTGTCCAGAAAAGAGTAAATTGATGTGTTGTAACAAGATTAAAGTATGTGCCAGTAACAATGGCAAGGGATGAGGTAAAGAGCGAAAAAGCGCGCCCCGCAGGTTCATTACGACGCAAACCGAAAATCCACAAACTGGCGGCAAGAAAAATGGCGCTTAATATGGATGGGATCAAAAAATAAACGGTTCGGCTGGATGATGGAAAAGAGTATAAAGTAATGAGCAATGTACGTTCTTCCCCACTCTTTGAACGCACAGTGACATTTACATTTTCGCCAGGAACACGGGTCTGCAAAATTGCACGGATTTCACTGGAACTCTTCACCGATGTCCCATTAATGGCAATCAGTTGATCCCCGACTTCAACTTGATCAAACAAAGCCCATTCGGGTGTGAATTCGCCGGGACCTGTACCGTTAAATATCAGCGTATGCTCATAAAACGCCCCAAGAAACGGTTGCTGAAGCCAGCGGTTTGCGAAAAAAATTCCGAGCATGAACAGAATGGCCGCAATTACCTGATACGTGAAAACTGTCCATTGCAAGGTTTGGTTAATGAGTGTTCCATACCGTTGAAAACCAAGTTGCATATTTTTTTCCATGCTTTTTGCAATCATAATGCCTGAATTTTACTCTACAACTTCATCATCAGTGTATGGTACTTTCATGACAAAGAAGAAAGGCCGGAAAACAAAAAGTCCACCAGCACAGACTGATGGACTTGGGTATTAAAGATCAAAAAAATTAAATATCCAAATTCCTTACACTCTTTGCATGGGTTTGGATAAACTTTTTGCGCGGGTCTACTGCATCACCCATGAGCATATCAAAAGTCCGGTCGGCTTCGGCGGCATCTTCCACTGTGACAAGCAACAGGGTACGGTTTACAGGATTCATGGTGGTCTCCCATAATTGATCCGGGTTCATTTCACCAAGACCCTTATAACGCTGAATACCTACTTTATCACTGCCATACTCTTTGACCGACTTGTCCTTCTCTTTATCGCTGTACGCGTACTTGACCTGATTTTTATAAGCGATGCGATACAAAGGCGGTTGGGCAATATATAAATGACCGTCATCAATCAAATGCGGCATGTAGCGGAAAAAGAAAGTCAGCAACAATGTGCGAATATGGCTGCCATCCACGTCCGCATCAGTCATGATAATCACACGCCCGTAGCGCAAGCCTTCAAGGTCAAAATTATCACCAACGCCTGTGCCAAGCGCAGAAATAAGCGACCTGACTTCGTTATTGCCCAGAATTTTATCAAGACGGGCGCGTTCGGTATTTAATATCTTACCGCGTAACGGAAGAATAGCCTGGAAGTGACGATCTCGTCCCTGTTTGGCTGATCCACCCGCCGAATCACCTTCGACGATGTACAGTTCGGTCTTGCTCGAATCACGTTCAGAACAATCTGCCAGTTTGCCGGGCAACGTAAGCGACTCAAGCGCAGATTTGCGAATCACGAGATCGCGCGCCTTACGTGCCGCATCACGCGCCCGAGCTGACGTGAGACACTTGGAAATGATCGCCTTGGCGGCTTGCGGATTCTCATCAAGGAAAGTGCTGAATGCTTCGCCGACCACCTGGGTTACATAGGTCTGCGCTTCCGGGTTCATCAACTTAACTTTGGTTTGTGATTCAAATTGCGGGTCGGGATGTTTGACAGAGACAATGGCGGTCAAGCCTTCGCGCGTATCGTCGCCAGAGAAGTTGGGATCGGCATCCTTGAGCAAGCCATTCTTGCGGGCGTAATCATTGACCACGCGGGTAAGCGATGAACGCAAACCGGTAAGGTGCGTGCCGCCATCAATCGTATTAATCGTGTTTGCAAAGGAATAAACCGATTCTGTGTAGGAATCAGTATATTGGATTGCGGCTTCAATACCAATATTTTCCACTTCTTTTTCAACATGCACAACCGGATGAAGCCCTTCGCGGTTACGGTTTAGGTAACGTACAAATGCCGTAATGCCGCCTTCAAAGTAGAAGGTCATCTCGCGGTCAGCGCGCTCGTCCACAAATTTAATGGTCACGCCGCGCGTCACAAAGGACATTTCGCGCAGGCGCTGAACAAGCGTGTCAAAACGGAAGTCAATATCTTCGGTGAAAATCTGCTTGTCAAATTTGAAGGTCTGCTTGGTGCCGGTTTCTTCTTTGACCTTGCCAATCTGTTGAATGGAACCTTGCGGCACGCCACGCTTGTATTCCTGCCGCCAAATCTTGTTATCGCGCTTGATCTCGGTGATCATCCATTCAGAGAGGGCGTTCACGGCGCTGATACCTACGCCATGCAAACCGCCAGAGACTTTGTAGCCGCCGCCGCCAAATTTACCACCCGCGCCAATTACGGTCATTACTACATCCACGGTTTCCATCGGTTTTCCGTTTGCATCTTTTTTCGTGGGATGCGGGCCGACTGGAATACCACGCCCATTGTCTTCAACAGTAAGACTGCTGTCGGCGTGAATGGTGATGTTAATGGCGGTACAGAAACCCGCCAGCGCTTCATCTATTGCATTGTCAACAACCTCATAAACGAGGTGATGTAAAGCCTTAATATCCGTACCGCCCACATACATGCCTGGGCGTTTACGCACATGATCGATGCCTTCCAATGCTTGAATGGAACTTACATCATAGTTTATGATATTTTCTTTTTCAGCCATAAAAAACCTCCAACAAATTATGCGTAAAGCAGGGCAGGCAAGCCCGCTTTACACCTTTGCCACAATATTTGGGCGCAATTTTCCAATTACATTTTGCAACCAAAGATTCATATCACGATAATAAATGAAACTAGCCGCCAGCAAAGCAGTTGTTACAAATGCGTGACCGAAAATACCCAAAAGCGTTATCCATGAATCTTCGGGAGGAATGCTCCACAGAAAGTTCAAACCAAAGGTAAGCAGGAAGACCGTCAACACGAACATACTGCTCGTAGGAAGTGTAAAGCGCATCATTTGCACACTGCTAAAAATGGATGTGATTACGTTTTGCTGTTTAATAAAAACACCGTGCGGCCAAAAGAACAACGGCACGATGACCCACATCGAAGCGAGGCTGAGAAACAGCACAAGCACATTTGCGATAAAGGCATTAAGTTGAAGCACTATGGACAAAGCGATAAAAACCGGCACACCGATTAGCATGGAAAGAATGCCCCAAAAAATAGAGACTAAAATCGTCTGCATGATTGCGCGAGAAACACGCATGGGGGGAGTGTTTGTGCCTGTCATCGTCAACTGTGCCACGCTTCGAAAATACAGCCCGCCGCCAACCCAGCCTAGAAAAGTGAGTAAAAATATCCAACCCATCAAACTTGCCGCGCTGACCTGTAAAATGGCAGGATCGCCCAAAGGCGTTTGAGAAACTCCCTGGGGCAGAAACAGGCTTGAGATGCCGATTGGAAGCGTGTGGAAAATCCAGAATAAATTAATTCTGGGAATTATGTTTTCATACAAATCCATGGCGCGTTGAATATCTTCTGCGGGGATTCCACCAGATTTCCAGATCGAGATCACATCTGTTTTGACTGAGTTGAACAAACCATCCATGCGCAGGCGCGGGCCAAGCCACAGAAATAAGTTCAACAAAAGCGGCATTAAAATCGCCGTGATATTTGTGGCGATAAGGTCAAAACCTAATTTGATGGAATTGATAATGCCCGGGGGGGGAGGCAGGTTTTCTTTTTGTGAAACGTCCATAACAGATTGATTCTACCATACCCCTGCTTGCGTTCATGCGCTCCCGCAGGTACAATCTTCGTATGCAAGAGAATCGTTCATATCTGCCATCCACCAACCGCGCAGGCATGTTGATTGCCTCTGTTCTGTTGGCATTCGCGCTTACCAGGCTGGTCCAATCACCGCGTTTTACGCTGACCATTACCCTGCCCGGCTTCTACTTTGCCTACCCCTTGACCCTCGGCACAGCCATGACGATATTGGCCGCTGCGCTGACTGCCACAGGCATGGACTGGCTGACACGCGATCACCCGGCGCTTGGGCAAAAACCAAACATTGAGCACCTGATGATTCCCACGCTGACCACTTTTGTCGTTGGCGCGCCGCTGTCCTTGTTGTCAAACGGAACAGCCTGGTGGATTGGCTTTGGGTTGAGCGCAATTTTGCTTTCAAGTGTTTTTCTTGCCGAATACATCACCATTGACGCATCTGCGCCGCCGTATGCGTTTGCCCGCGCAGGTCTGACTGCGCTTGCATATGCGTTATTTCTTATTCTGGCTACGTCACTGCGTTTTTCGGGCGCGCGTATGTTCCTGCTTGTGCCGATCATCTTCATAGTTGCGGCGTTGATCAGTTTACGCATTCTGCACCTTGATGGCACTGACCGCTGGGATTTCCCCTGGGCGCTTGGCATTGCCTTCGTCTGCGCGCAAATCAGCGCGGGGCTGCATTATTGGCCGCTGACGCCGATCCAATTTGGGCTGGCGCTGACGGGGCCGCTTTACGCGCTAACCATGCTCTCAGCCAGCCTTGCCGAAAACACCCCCCTGCGCCGCGCCGTACTTGGCCCCATCATCATCGTGGGACTGGCTTGGGTTTCGGTCATCTTTTTACGTTAATGCAATCCCTCACCCTTACAAAAGAACAACTGCAAAAAATGATCGCGCATGTTGACGCGTGCGCGCCGCTGGAGGCTTGCGGGCTTTTGGCGGGACTTAACTCAAAGGTAGAGGCTGTGCTTGAGGTGTCGAATCAGGCTCAAAGCGCGGTACGCTTCGTGATGAATCCCATTGAGCAGTTAAATGCCTTCGAGTGGATCGAATCCAACGGGCTGGAGTTAATCGGAATCTTCCACTCGCACCCTGCCGGACCCGAAACTGTTTCTCCGACCGATATAGCAGACGCCGCCTATGCAGTTGTGTACATCATCCTTGCGCGCGTGGATGATACATGGCGCGCGCGCGGCTTTTGGATAGAAAACGGCGCGTTCCGTGAAGTACCTTTGCAGGTTATATAAGCAACCTTATTTGGTTTTCTGTGTTTTATGATTACACTCAAAACGGAGGAGTTTCAATGCGAATTGTGTTCGATATTGTGATCATTCTACTGGCGTACCTATTTGGTTCGATTCCCTTTGGATTGCTGATCGTAAAATTAAAAACAGGAAAAGATATTCGCCAGGTGGAAAGCGGACGCACCGGCGGGACAAATGCCATGCGCGCGGCTGGCTTTTGGGCGGGCTTTGGGACAGCCATGTTAGACATTTTGAAGGGTGCGGGCGCAGTTTGGGTGGCTTCCATGCTCACCCCGAATCACTGGGTACACGTAGTTGCGCCGCTTGCCGCAATTATCGGACATAACTATTCTGTCTTTTTGCCGGTGCGCGATGAAAATGGAAAGATTATCCGCTTGAGCGGCGGCGCGGGTGGAGCGCCCTCAGTCGGCGGCGCCATGGGACTTTGGCCCGGCTCGATCTTGATCATCCTGCCGCTTGGCATGTTGACCTTTTTCACGCTTGGCATCGCATCTGTAACCACCATGGCGGTGGCTTTATTTGCCATTATCATCTTTGCTGTCCGCGCCATGCAGGGGCAGCCCTGGATAGATATTTTGTACGGCGTGGGCGCTGAAATTTTGCTAATCTGGGCATTGCGTCCCAACCTCAAAAAATTATTTGAAGGCAACGAGCGCGTGGTGAAATATAGTTTGAATGGCTGGTTGAGGGCTAGGAAAGAAAAGAATTTGGAAAACCAAAAATAGACGCTTAATTTTGAAAACAAAAGACCGAGATGTAAAATCTCGGTCTTTTGTTTTCAAAAAAACCGTCATGGAAGCGCAACTTGCATAAGCCACTCCAAGGCCCTACAATATAAATGAAGTGCTTTTCATATTTTATAAGCGGCTGTTTCTTAAAAGATTTTCACCACTGAGATCACAAAGATCACTGAGAAAAAACCATTAAAAATCTCTGTGGGCTCTGTGTTCTCTGTGGTTAATGCTCTTTTCTCGTACAAGATTGGACTTAAGAAACGTTCTCTCAAGGAAAAAAGACTATGAACGCAAGACTGTTCGCTAAACTACTTTTTGGCACACTCATGGCAGTGGGCTTCATTGCGATATTAACTTCCGCCACAAGCACACTTGCCGCAAACGGGACCCTCGACCCAACTTTTGGATCAAACGGCATTGTCACGATCAAATTCAACGGATTGCCCAGTTCTGCGCGTGAGGTGGCGCTGCAAACAGACGGCAAGATCATCATTTTAGGAACTATAAAATTAGCAGATGAACAATCTGGCAGGGTTCTCACCCGCTATAACAGCAACGGCACATTGGATAATACCTTCGGCGTCAACGGCATTACCCTGATTGAAGTTGCTTCATTTTCAGGCTCAAAGATTGCGCTTCAGCCAGATGGGAAACTGATCGTGGGCGGAACAAGCACGGGAAAACTTGCAGTGATCCGCTACAACAGCAGCGGCACGCTGGATGCATCCTTTGGCACAAACGGAATGGGAATCGTCCGATTCAGCAGCGAAGCGCGCCAATCACCCGCCGACATGGTGATTCAACCCGACGGCAAGATCGTGATGGTCGGAGACCACACCCTCGGTCAATCAAACTTCACCGACTTTTTCGCCGCCCGATTCAACAGCAATGGCACACCAGACGAGACCTTCATTGCCAATGGATTTAACATCATTGACGATTATTATTTTCCAAACAACCGCTACAACTACGGCAAGGCGGTTGCCATCCAACCAGATGGCAAAATGGTGATGTCGGGGAATATGATGGACAACGACGCCAAAAATCAAATTTCGCTTGCGCGTCTCAACCAGGACGGATCGCTCGACACATCCACTTTTGGCACAAATGGAAAAGGAACCGTAACGACACCCGCCAATTTTCAAAATGGCAGCGGCGCCCTTGTCCTCCAATCAGATGGAAAAATCATTCTGGCTGGAACCATATTCAACAGCGCAGTTGACAGCGCCGGAAATCTGGCGGTGGTGCGCTACACCAGCAATGGCACACTGGATACCACTTTTGGCGGAACCGGTATCGTGATCACCGACTTTGGCGCCGAAGAATCAGTTGACGACCTGGTCATTCAATCAGACGGAAAAATTATTGTGGAAGGAAAAATTTCCAATCTGGGCGTCAGCGACTTTCTGCTCGTGCGCTACAACAGCGATGGCTCACTTGACACAACTTTTGGCGCAAGCGGAAAAGTTATCACCGACCTGGGAAACAGCGACGATGCCGCGCTGGGAATTGCAATACAACCCGATAACAAAATAACCATCGTCGGAACCGGCGGCGAGAATGCCATTCTTGCAAGATACGAAACAACCGCAACCACAACCATCACAAACACCTTCAAATCCAGCGGCGGACACGACGGCTACATTCTCGAAACAGCCGAGAACACCAACAAAGGCGGCACGCTCGATAAAAATTCAAATACTCTTTTTGTAGGCGACGACGCCAAAGACCGCCAGTATCGCGCAATTCTTTCGTTTGACACAAACTCCATTCCCGACAATGCCGTCATCACTTCGGCGCAGGTCAAACTCAAACGCCTGCTGCTCGAAATTCGCAACGGGACATTCAGCAACAACATCGCGCTGGTCACGGATGATTTTTTCGCCATCGCCAACATTGGTTCCAGCCAGGATAAATTTTCAAGCGCGGTTTCCAATTGGCACACCGCCAGCCTAAGCAACATCAACCTCGGCTTGATCAACAAATATGGCGCGACGCAATTCCGCCTGCTGTTCAGCAAAGACGACAACGATGACATGGGCGCAGACTACGTCAAGTTTTACTCTGGCAACTCAGCCACCGACCTGCCGCAGTTGATTGTCACCTACGCCACCACCGCCAGCGGAACGAACAACAACGCGCCAGTCATCACATCCAACGGCGGGCTGACAACAGCCACCATCACTGTCCTCGAAAACACAACGGCTGTCACCACCGTCACCGCCACAGACGCAGATTCCCAGCCCCTCACCTATTCGATTTCAGGCGGATTGGACGCGGGCAAGTTTTCGATCAACGCCAGCACGGGAAATCTCGCGTTCATCACCGCGCCCGATTTTGAGGCGGTTCCATTGGGTTTGATCTACCACCTGACAGTTCAAGCCTCTGACGGAGGTCTGACAACGGCACAAGATATTGCCGTGACCGTGTCTAACGTCAACGAGTTTGCGCCGGAAATTACATCAAACGGAAATATCAACTTACCTGAAAACTCAACCGCAGTAACCACAGTCACCGCCACCGACGCCGACCTGCAAACACTCACCTACTCCATCGTCGGCGGGACAAACGCGACGATGTTCAGCCTGAATCCATCCGATGGGAAACTGTCCTTCGTGACCGCACCCCGCTACATCTTCGATGATGCGAGCGTGGATAACACCTATCATGTCACCGTTCAGGCATCCGATGGCGCATTGACCAATCAGCAGGAAATCAGCGTCAGAATCTTAAATCCAAATAATACAAACGGAATTGCATTCCTGCATGAATTTGGCAGTCAGCAAAATAATGGGCGCATCCCGTACGGCGCACTCCTGCTATACAACGATTTTCTATACGGCACAACAACCTACGGCGGACCGCCCTACAACACGCCACCCGCCAACCCCGCCAACAAGGGCAATGTATTTCGAATGAGAAGGGATGGCACAGAATTTACGGTTTTACACGAATTCACAGGCGGCGCAAACGATGGCTGGAAACCCTGGAGCGGACTTGCAATTGCCAACGACATGATCTTTGGCAGTACGGTCTATGGCGGCCCGCGCGGCGAAGGCGGCGGCGTAATCTACGAGATGAATATCAACGGCAGCGGATTCCGCGTGCTGCACGCTTTTGGCGAACCCGGCGACGGATTTGGCGGCTCAACCTCGCCGATACTGGTTGGCGACACCCTGTACGGGATCACCCGTTGGGGCGGAAACGGCACAGGCACGCTGTACAGTTACAACACCTCAACCGAAATTTACACACAATTACATCGTTTCGCCGCAAACAGCAGTGATGGCAACGCTCCGCTCGGAACATTAACCGCCGCCAACGACGGCTACCTGTATGGGCTGACCTGGCTGGGCGGCAAAAATAACATGGGCACGCTCTTCCGCATCAAACCTGACGGCTCTGCCTTTGAAACCCTGTATCATTTTGCGGGAGGCACGCAGGGAAAATATCCCTACGACACACTTACGTTTGATGGCAACCACACGCTCTACGGCACCACGCTGGGAGAGTATGGAAATAATTCAGCCGACCTCGGCACGATATTCAAATACGATATGACAAGCAAAGCCTATTCTGTCATCCATAAGTTTGCGGGCGGGGTTGACGACAGCGGCAAACCAAATGGAGGCGTAGTATTGTCATTGGACGGATGGACACTCTACGGCACCACCCACGGCGACGATGCCTGGGGCGGAAAAGAGTATGGCATCCTCTATCAAATGTACATTGATGGGGCGGGGTTCCAGAAACTGTATGAATTCAGCGGCGGGATCGCCGGAGCAACTCCCATGCGGACGCCACTTCTCCTGGACGGCGAGTTGTATGGCATGACGGCTTACGGCGGCACGGAAAATTATGGCATCGTCTATCGCTACCATATTCTAGATTCGGTAATGTCGCAAAGAAGTTCTGCCGCGCTGAATATAAATCTTTACAACCCAATAATCACTTCAAGCGGTGTAATCTCAGTTCCAGAGAATGGAGCCGCGATCACCACTATCACCGCAACAGATGCGGATGTTCCCGCGCAACCCCTCGCCTACTCCATCATCGGCGGCGCGGATGCGGCTCTCTTTGCGCTCAACCCATCCACTGGCGAATTAACCTTCATCGCTGCGCCTGATTACGAAATGCCAAAAGATGCCGGACTGGATAATATCTACAATCTCACAATTCAAGTATCTGACGGCGCGCTCACCGCGCCACAGGATGTTTCTGTAACCGTCGCTGGAATTACAGACAATGTGCCGCTGATTTCATCCAGCGGGAATATCTCCATCCCAGAGAATACACCCATTGTGACCACGCTCACCGCCGCCGATGCGGATGTGCCGACCCAACCCCTGACCTACTCCATCATCGGCGGCGCGGACGCGGCGCTGTTCGGAGTCAATCCAGCCACAGGCGAATTGACATTCATCGCCGCGCCAGATTACGAGACGCCAAAAGATGCTGGCGCGGATAATATCCACAACTTCACAGTTCAAGTCTCTGACGGTACATTTGTCACAGCACAAGACATCGTCGTGACTGTCGCTTCCGTCAACGACAATGTGCCTGTCATCACATCGCCAACCAGTTTCTCGGTTGCAGAAAATGTGACGGCTGTTTCCACCGTCACAGCCACCGATGCAGACCTGCCCGTCCAAACATTGACCTACTCAATTTCAGGCGGCGCCGATTCAACGCACTTCACCATCAACTCAGCCACAGGCATGTTGACTTTCATCTCGGCGCACGATTATGAAATGCCCAATGACTCGGGGAACGATAATATCTACAATGTCAGCATTCAAGCATCCGACGGAAGGCTAACAGCCACACAGGATGTCGCCGTGAATATTCTGCCTGTCAATGACAACAGCCCTGTCATCACATCGCCGGATAAATTTTCAGTCGTGGAAAATTCAAGCGCGGTTGCCACAATTACCGCCGCAGACCCAGACCGTCCCGCCCAACCTTTGGTCTACACAATCAGCGGCGGCGCGGATGCGATCAAGTTTTCGATTGTCATCGCCACTGGCGAACTGAAATTCATCGCCGCGCCAGATTTTGAAACTCCGACGGATGGCAATTTGAATAATACCTACGAGGTAACAATTCAAGTTTCAGATGGCAGCCGCACCGTCACGAAAAATATTTCCGTGCAAGTCACCAAGTAGGTCACGCTTGAAGCGTGACCTACAAATCGCGCGAAAGCCAAAAATCTCAAAACAAAAAACTTTGTGCTATAATCGCGCCACCATGTTCAAAACCAACTACTTCTACTTCGCCAATAATGATAATAATAATGACGATCCCTGTATCGTTGGGCGAAGCTTTGCTGGTTGACAGATAAATCAAGTCAAATCAAATCGCCCGACGCAAACGCGAAGGGCGATTTATTTTATGTATATCACATGTCATTGCGAGGGCGCTCTTGCTCTTGCCCGAGGCAATCCTTAATTTAGGAGATTGCTTCGCCGCCAAAGGACAAGAGCGGCGGCTCGCAACGACATAAATCTTCGGAGGCGCATTCATGTACAGAACTCATACTTGTGGAGAATTACGGGCCAGTCACGCTGGGCAAACGATCACCCTTTCCGGCTGGGTACACCGACGCCGCGATCACGGCGGCGTGGTATTTTTCGACCTGCGTGACCGCTCAGGGCTGGTTCAGATCACCATCAACCCAGACCTGCCAAAAGAATCACTCGATCTTGTCACCAACGTCCGCATGGAGTGGGTTTTGCAGATCGAGGGCGTTGTGCAAATGCGCCCCGAAGGAATGCAGAATCCAAAAATGGAAACGGGCGAAATCGAGATCATTGCGCGCGACGTGAAGGTTTTGAATCCTGCCAAGACTCTCCCCTTTATGGTCAGCACAGATGCCGACCTCGCAGACGAAAACACGCGCCTCAAATATCGCTACCTCGACCTGCGCCGCGAACGCCTGACCAAAAACATGGTCCTGCGCCACAAGGTGATCAAGTTCATGCGCGACTATCTCGACAAGGAAGGTTTCATCGAGATCGAAACGCCAATCATGTTCAAAGCCACGCCCGAAGGCGCGCGCGATTATCTCGTCCCTTCGCGTGTGTATCCAGGTCAGTTCTACGCCTTGCCGCAATCTCCGCAACAGTTGAAGCAATTGCTGATGGTCGCTGGCATGGACAAGTACTTCCAGATCGCGCGCTGCTTCCGCGATGAAGACCTGCGCGGCGACCGCCAACCCGAGTTCACCCAACTCGACCTTGAAATGTCTTTCGTCCACCGCGACGATGTGCTTGCGCTGGTGGAAGGCTTGTTCACCGAAATGCTTCCCGCCGTTGCGCCGCACAAAAAATTATTTTCATCGCCGTGGCCGAAATTTTCACACCATGAAGTGCTGGAAAGATTCGGATCGGATAAGCCCGACCTGCGCTTCGGTGTGGAATTGATCGAAGTCAACGATGTCTTTGCGAAGAGTGAATTCCGCGTCTTTCAATCTACGCTGGAGGCTGGTGGCGTGATCAAGTGCATCGTCGCCCCCCGAAGTGCGGACATGTCACGCAAGGAATTGGACGCGCTCACCGAAGTGGCGAAAACTTTCGGGGCGAAGGGAATGCCCACGTTGGCAATCACCGCCGAGGGCGTGAAAGGCAGCGCATCCAAATTCGTCACACCTGAAGAAGTCGAGGCGCTCAAATCCAAGACCGGAGCAGGAGTCGGCGACCTAATCATCTTCGCAACAGATGAACGCAAAGTGGTCAACAAAGTTTTGGGCGGACTTCGCCTGTGGTTCCGCGACAAACTCGACCTTGCCGACAAGGAAATGATGGCATTCGCCTGGGTCGTAGACTTCCCGTTCTTCGCGTGGAACGAAGAGAATCAGGCTTGGGAGTCGGAGCATCATCCGTTCACCATGCCCAAGATGGAAGACCTGCCCAAGTTCGACACCGACCCTGGCGCGGTCATGTCCGACGCCTACGACATGGTCTGCAACGGCT
>JFJP01038473.1_pt1 | contig 17365 bp, 9 predicted proteins | sample 431651 | NCBI WGS metagenome assembly JFJP01 (sample SAMN02602958, study PRJNA72255) | Microbial mat metagenome, whole genome shotgun sequencing project. | biome: fresh water; feature: sink hole; material: water; isolation source: purple microbial (photo- and chemosynthetic) mats found in...
AACCATATATTCATTTCATTACCTTTGCGAATCTATTTTGTAGCGGTATGAAACAAATTTATAAAATACTTCTCTCCTTACTTTCCGGATTATTACTCACCGCTGGCTGGCCCGAGCGCGGGTTCCCGTTTTTACTGTTTCTTGGATTTGTCCCTCTGCTGGTTGTGGAGTATGAACAATGGAAAAACCGGGAGAATAACCACGCCTCAGGAATTATTCCATATATATTGCTTTCCATTTCAGTATGGGTTCTGCTTACAACCTGGTGGGTTTATATTTCAACTCCTGTTGGTATTGTGGCAACCATACTGGTAAATACATCACTGGTTGGGGGCGCATTTCTGCTCTTTCATATTACGCATCGGAAGCTTTCGGGTGCAACGGCCGCTTATACTGCGCTCATTGGCTATATGCTCACTGCCGAATATATTCATCTTCGTTGGGATCTGAACTTTCCGTGGCTTAACCTGGGTCATGGATTTGGCGCATATCCCAAATTGATTCAATGGTACGAATACACAGGAATTTTTGGCGGATCACTGTGGATATTGCTGGTAAATATTATGCTTTTCTTCTTTGTCCGCGATCGGTTTTTAATGAAAATATTCAGTCGTAAAATTGGGATACGGTTGGCTGCAACAATTCTGCTGATTATTGTTCCTATGATTATTTCTGTTGTGATGTACAGCCGCTATACCGAAAAGTTTAACCCTGTGGATGTTGTTGTTGTTCAGCCTAATATCGATCCGTATAATGAGCAATTTGAGCTTGATCCCATGGTAGTTACAGAGCGCATGTTAGCTATGGCCGCCGAAAAAGCGGATAGCCTCACTGATTTCGCGGTGTTTCCCGAAAGTGCCATTCAGGAATATATTTTTGAGGACCAGATTGAGTCGTCACCAAGTATAAACCGCATCAGGAAATTCAATAAAAATTACGCCCGGATGAATGTAATTACCGGTATTTCATCGCGTAAAATATTCAAACCAGGTGAACCGTTAAGCCCTTCGGCGCGACAATTCAGTGATACTAACAGGTATTATGATTCATACAATACCGCGCTCTATATTGCTCACAATGGCCAATTGCAGAAATACCACAAATCAAAACTAACTCCCGGAGTTGAACTGATGCCATACCTGGATGTCCTTCCGTTTCTTAAAAAGTTTGCCATTGATCTTGGCGGAACAACAGGAAGCCTGGGTGTAAACCCGGATCAAACCCCTTTTGATGTAAACAGTATCCTTAAAGTAGCGCCATGTATTTGCTACGAATCGGTTTACGGTGAATTTATGAACCGTTTTATAACCAACGGAGCCAATGTAATATTTGTAATTACCAACGACGGCTGGTGGGGAAACACTCCCGGTCACAGGCAACATATGCTTTTTTCAGTTATCAGGGCCATTGAAACAAGGAGAAGCATCGCCCGATCGGCTAATACGGGGATTTCGTGCTTTATAAATCAGCGTGGAGATATTTCGCAACGGACAGCGTATTGGGTTCCGGCAGTTATCAGGGGAACGATCAATGCCAATGATACGGTAACTTTTTATGTTAAATACGGTGATTACATCGGACGAATCTTTATGCTTATAGCTGGATTGTTTTTACTCTTGACTATTTCAACTGCAATGAGGAAGAAGAGACTTGGGATTTGAAAATTTTTGATTTTTGAATTGTGATTTTTAAACCACTAAGACACTAAGAACACTAAGTTTCACTTAGGAGTTTAAGTGATATAACTTCCCTTTTGGGTCTTGTAATTTTGTGATTCGGGATTTGGGGATATATGGGTGTGGGCATTTTAATATTTGGTATTTGCTAATTGTGATACTAATCCGGGATCTTTTTATGGCAATTGATAAATAAGGTCACAAATTCTATAAGCTTTTTCTGAATAAGGCTCGATTCTCCTGTTCTCCCTTTCGCCCATCGCCGTGTCGCCCCTCTCCATGTCGCCCCTCGCCTTGTCTCATTTTCCCTTGTCCAGCCCCAGCCTCCCATCCCGCTCAAACCACCCCAACCCACCCATTCACCGTCCTAAATCCGGCATTCACCGCTTTTAAGTTGCCTGTAGTGTGTTTTGTTGTGACCTTTGCGGAACAAAATAAGAACGGAAACGTTAATTGATGTTAAAACGATGGAAACATTTTTAATTCATTTCGTTTCCGATGTTTTTAAATTTAGTACTTTTGCCGCTCTTAAATAAAAAATATGGACGAAAAGTTAGACCGTATATTAACTGAAAGCTTACGGCTGTTCAAAAAAAACGGAATACGCAGTGTTTCAATGGACGATATTTCCAAAGAATTGGGAATGTCGAAAAAGACGATCTACCAGTACTTTGCCAATAAAACTGAATTGCTCGAAAAGGTACTCAGTCATATGCATGAAAAAGAAAGAATTCCATGCCTGGACGAAGACACAGCTAATATGAACGCTATTGATATCCTTTTAGCCGTTAGCCGGAATGTGAGTATACAACTGAAGGATATGAATCCTATCAATGCATATGAGCTACAAAAGTATTATCCCACCATTTACCGCGAATTTATTATCCGGAAGCGCGATCATGTATTTGAGCAGGTGAAACAAAACTTTACCCAGGGAATTGCCGAAGGTATATACCGAAACGATTTAGATATTGATCTCGTTGCCAGGCTCTATATCCAGAAACTGGTAGATGTGCATGATCCTGAATTTTTATCATCGGTAAATTTTGGGTTCGAAAAAGTGTTCCAGGTGATGTTCGACAACCATATCCGCGGTATCGCAAATGCTGAAGGGCTTGCCTATTATGAAAAACAAATCAAAACATTAAATTATAATATCTGATCTATGAAATTACCAATCATCAACACTTTGTGTGTGGCGTTCCTGTTACTTGCATTGCATATGTCTGCATTAGCACAGGATAAACAGCCCATAACCAATACTCTTACTCTCAAGCAGGCACAGGAATATGCTATTAAAAATAGTGCCGGTTCTAAAAACTCTGTACTTGATATGGAGATTGCAAAAAAGAAAATTTGGGAAACAACCGCTATTGGTTTGCCCCAGATAGGTGCGCAGGCAAATTACCAGCATTTGTTTAAAGTTCCGGAGTTAAGTCTGGGAGGTAGTACATACCTGGCAACAGAACTGCCGGCTGGCACACCAATTACTTCTGATGATATTAACAATCAGAATGTTTATATGGGCTTTACTCCGGGAGCCCCAATTGCATTAGGAGTTAAAAACAATACTACTCTTGATATTACAATCTCTCAATTAATCTTTAGCGGATCATATATCGTTGGACTACAAGCCTCAAAGGTTTACTATCAATTTACTGAATATGGTAAAAAAAGGACCGAAATTGAGATAAAAGAGTTTGTAGCTAACATTTATGCTAATGCATTACTTGTTGAAAGTAACAGGGATGTGATGCAGAAATCACTTGAAAATTCAAAAAAAACACTTTCGGATATGAAACAGATGCTTGAACAAGGCCTTGTTGAAAATACGGATGTGGACCAGATAGAGTTTATCACCTTAACCTTGCAGAATGGAGTAAGTTCTTTGAACCGTGATCTGGATTACTCAATTCTCAATCTGAAGTTTATCCTCGGCATGCCCTTTACGGATAACTTAATCCTAACGGATAAACTTTCAGATATCGCCGAAAGTATTAAACTTGAAACACTGCTGTCAACACCATTTAAGATAGAAAATAACCTTGACTACCAAATGATGTTAAATGCTGAAGAAATCAGTGTACTCCAACTTAAACTTGAAAAGAGTACATATCTTCCTAACATTGCTGCTGTTTACAGGCATACTGAAATGATGAATGAGCCTGAGTTTAATTTTAATCCAAAAGATGTAGTTCAGGTTGCGATGACGATTCCAATATTTTCAAGTGGTATGCGGAATGTTAAAGTACAACAGCGCCAAATGGAATTGCAGAAAGTGGTAAATAACAAGGAGAATTTGACCAACTCCCTGCAATTGGGTTATGTGAACGCGCTCAACAAGCTTACACAGGCTTACGAAACATACCAGAATGATCAGAAGAATATTGAACTCACAAAGCGTATTTATGAAAAAACACTTATAAAATTCGATGAAGGAATTGCAACAAGCAGGCAAATTACAGATGATTTGAACCAGTATCTGACGGCTCAACGGAGTTTGTATGTATCAATCTTCGGATTATTCACTGCAAAAAACACACTCGACAAATTAAACAACAACCTGTAACCAAAAAATAAAACAGATATACAATGAAAACAATAAACAAATCAATTATTTTCCTTTTGCTGATAGCTCTGGCAGTTGCCTGCAAACCCGCTGATAAAAAAGCTGAACTGGCCAAACTCAAAAAACAACACGACGAATTAGCTATAAAAATTAAAGTACTCGAAACGGAACTACAGGTAAACGATACTGCTAAAGTGAGCAAGGTAACTGCTGTTTCCATAACAGAAGCTAAGCCTGAGGAATTCAACCATTTCCTCGAAGTACAGGGAAAAGTGGATGGGGAAGATAATATTGCTGTTTCTGCACAGATGGCCGGATCAATTACTGCCGTTTTTGTAAAAGAAGGTGACCAGGTACGCAAGGGTCAGATTCTGGCACAAATTGATAATTCTATAATCCAGCAGCAAATTGCAAGTACAAAGCAACAACTTGAATTTGCAACCAATTTATATTCAAAGCAAAAGGCACTCTGGGATCAGCAAATTGGTAGTGAGGTTCAGTACCTGACAGCAAAAAACAACAAGGAAAACCTCGAAAAAGCACTTTCGACCCTGAACGAGCAGGTAGAAATGACTCGCATCAAATCACCCATTAACGGAAGTGTTGAAGAAGTGAATCTCAAAGTTGGCCAGATGGCTTCACCCGGGCTTCCTGCTGTTCGTGTGGTTAATTTTTCGACTGTAAAAGTAGTTGCCGAAATAGCCGAAGCCTACGCTCCAAAAGTAAAAGTCGGTGATAAAGTTATTGTTTTCTTTCCCGATTTCAATACCGAAATTGCTTCCCAAATTCGTTTTACAAGTAAATACATCAATCCTATTAACCGTACTTTTCAGAGCGAGGTCCGCCTTGGCCCGAGCAAAGTTGAATACCGTGCAAATATGATGGCAGTAGTTAAAATAAACGATTATCGGAATCCGTCTGCGTTTTCTGTGCCTATCACACTTATCCGTGATTCTCAATCCGGAAAATATATTTATGTAGCTAAAGAAGAAAGCGGGAAACTGGTTGCCCGCCGACTTATTGTTACTGTTGGAAGTACATACAATGGATTGGCTGAAATTACAACCGGAATTACTGCTGGTGATAAAATCATCACAACCGGTTTCAACAGCCTTATCGATGGCGAACTTATCCAGGCTAACTAATATGAAACGGGTGCTCTGCCCTATTCAAATAATATAGAAATACATATTATGAAAAATAATTTCAAAGAGTTTTTTGCTACAAGCTGGGCTATTGATAATAAAACCAGTATTTATGTGCTGGCGGTTTTTATCTCGTTGCTGGGCATTAGCAGTTATAACAGCATTCCAAAGGAGCAGTTTCCTGAAATTGTAATTCCTACAATTCTGGTAAATACACCTTACCCGGGCACATCTCCCGAGGACATGGAAAACCTTGTTACCCGTCCTATCGAAAAACAGCTGAAGGGTATAAACGGCGTTAAGAAAATCACCAGTAACTCCCTTCAGGATGTATCGTCAATTGCCATCGAGTTTAATACTGATGTGGCTGTTCCCGAAGCCAAGCAAAGGGTAAAGGATGCTGTTGACAAGAGCAAATCCGACCTGCCAAACAACCTTCCTACGGAACCCCTGGTTAACGATATCGATTTCTCTGAAATTCCTATCATGTTCATCCAGGTTTCGGGTAATTATGATCTCGACCAGCTGAAAAAATACGCTGAAATTGCCCAGGACCGCATCGAATCACTTAACGAAATTACCCGTGTGGATATTGTCGGAGCACTTGAACGCGAAATCCAGATCAATGTGGACATTTATAAAGCCCAGGCTTCGAGTGTAACCTTAACCGATATTCAACGTGCTGTTGCTTCCGAAAACGTAACTGTTTCGGCCGGAAACATAAGTACATTCGGAATGAAGAGATCCATTCGTGTTCAAGGACAATTTACAAACCTTGAAGTAATGGGTAATATCCTGATTAAATCGGCCAGCGGCGCAACAGTATATTTGAAAGATATTGCTGAAATCAAAGATACATTTAAAGAGCAGGAAAGCTTTTCACGACTGAACGGTCAAAATGTAATTACGCTGAACGTTGTAAAGAAAAGTGGTAAAAATCTTCTCGAAGCTTCTGACAACATCAAAAAAATTCTCAATGATGACCTTGTTAACAAAGAATTCCCGAAGGATTTAAAAGTTACTCTCTCCGGCGAGCAATCGCGGTACACACGTAATACACTCGAAGAACTTAACAATACTATTATTATCGGTATGATACTGGTAACTCTTGTACTGATGTTCTTTATGGGAATAACCAATGCATTCTTTGTTGGACTTGCAGTACCGCTTTCAATGGCGATTGCCTTTATGGTTATGCCGGCACTTGGGTTTACAATGAACATGATAGTTATGTTCGGATTGATTTTTGCCCTTGGAATTGTAGTTGACGATGCTATTGTGGTTATCGAAAATATTCACCGCACACATCAGAAGCAACCCAATATTATACTTGCGGCAAAACAAGCGGCAGGGGAGGTGTTTTTGCCTATTTTGTCAGGAACGCTCACCACACTGGCCCCTTTCTTCCCACTGGCTTTCTGGCCGGGAATTGTAGGGAAATTTATGTTCTACATCCCTGTAACGCTTATCATAACTTTGTTTGCTTCACTTTTTGTAGCATACATTATCAATCCGGTATTTGCTGTTTCGTTTATGAAACACGAATTCGATGCGCCGGATAAAAAGAAATTCAGGAAACGAATGTTTATCGAAGTTGGAACTGCGCTTGTTTTAGCTTTAATCAGTTATGCTTTTTATGCTTCAAATCATAGTGAAACGGCTTTTGGTATCGCTAACTTCATGGTGTTTGTTGCTATTTTGGTGGTGATCTTTCATACCATACTGAAACCATATATCAAATGGTGGCAGGAAACAGCATGGCCGTGGTTTATGCGTATTTACGAAAAGCAATTAAGACTATTCTTAAGAGGAAGAAATCCATGGTACTTGCTTGCAGGTGTTGTTACTTTACTTGTACTTACTTTCGTAGCCACTGGTATCCGCAATCCCAAAGTGCTGTTTTTCCCTGATAACATGCCAAATGCTATTAATGTAATGGTGCAGATGCCTATAGGGACCGATCAGAAAATTACCGATTCGATAACCAAAATTGTGGAACAACGGGTATTAAAAGTCCTTGGTAAAAGCAATCCCGATGTTGAATCAGTAATTACCAATATTGCACTGGGTGCCGGTGATGATATGGACTTCAGCCGTAATCTTGCCGCTGAAAAAGGCAAGGTAACTATTAACTTTGTGGAGTATAAGAACCGGATTGGTATTAACACTACCGAATACCTCGACAAGATACGCAAGGAAGTAAAAGGAATTCCAGGAACTGAAATCTCTACCGATAAAAACCGTTCGGGACCTCCTACAGGTAAACCTGTTAATATTGAAATTACCGGTGAAAATCTTCCTGAACTGATTGCCGATGCAGGAGCTTTCAAAAACTATCTCGATTCGCTTCAGATTCCGGGTGTGGAAGACCTGAAAAGCGATTTCCAGGAAAACAAACCTGAAATTGCCATAAACATCGATCGCGAAAGAGCTAATCATGAAGGTATCAGCACAGGCCAGATAGCCAGTGAGATCCGAACCGCTGTATTAGGACAGGAAGTATCCAAATATAAAATGGATGAAGACGAATTTCCGATTCAGCTCAGGTATTCAATTGATACCCGCGAAAATATCAACAAACTGATCAATCTCAAAATCACTTACCGTGATATGAATTCAGGCCTGTTGCGACAAATTCCGTTATCGTCCATTGCTACCATCGATTATGTGGATTCGTATGGTGGTATCAAACGTCAGAACCTGAAAAGAATCATTACTCTTTCGAGCGGCGTTATGACAGGATATACCGCCAATGAAATTGTAGCCCAGATTAATAAACTGGCTGCTGATTACCCGCTTCATGATGGTGTTCAGATTAAACTTACCGGTGAACAGGAAGACCAGGCCGAAACATCAGCATTCCTGGGAAAAGCAATGCTTATTGCCATTGGCCTGATATTCTTTATCCTTATCACACAGTTTAACTCGATGAGTAAAACACTAATAATCCTGAGCGAGGTTATTTTCAGTGTAATCGGGGTTCTTTTAGGAATTGTAATTTTCGATATGTCGATCTCAATTATTATGACCGGTTTAGGAATTGTGGCACTCGGAGGTATAGTGGTGCGAAACGGTATATTGATTGTTGAGTTTATCGACACATTAAAGGAACGGGGAATGAAAACCCGTGAAGCCATTGTACAAGCCGGATTAACCCGTATTACGCCAGTAATCCTCACTGCAACGGCAACCATTTTAGGACTTGTTCCTCTGGCTGTCGGGTTTAACCTGAACTTTGTAACTATGTTTACCGAGCTTAATCCACAGATACACATAGGTGGCGACAATGTAATGTTCTGGGGCCCGCTTTCCTGGACTATTATTTTCGGACTTAGTTTTGCAACGTTCCTAACCTTGTTATTTGTGCCGGCAATGTATATTATTGCCTACGAAATGAAGATCAGGTTGAAAAGAAGGAAGTCAAACAAAATGATTGTAAACAACGATTAGATTTTTTAATTTTACTAAAAAGTGGCACTGGGAATTCCGGTGCCACTTTTTTTACGTATACACTTTTTTTTGCTTATTATTTAAACATATTTTTCTCAAATCTGTTAAATCTGTATTCACAATTCACTATCGTGTAGTTAAGGATTTTGAATCAAAAACTATTTTACCGCATAGTTCGCTGAGCAAGCGATAAGTCTGGTTGTTCTTCGCGTTTAATTTTAAGTGTTTCTGTTAACCAAACGGCATTGATTCACAATTAATCATTTTTTATTTTTTCATTTGAATCCTGTTCATCGCTTAATCTTCCCTGCTGATCTCTTGTTTCTTCCGGTTTGCCCTACACTTTTTTTTTGCTGGAATTTTAAAAATTACTTTTGAAAGTGCGGAACTATTTCGATGCTACCGATTACTGACAAATAAAACCAACTGTAAATTTAAATGATGTTATTATGAGAATTAAACATTTACCCTGGATTATCTCTGTTTTCGCTATTATGTTGTTTAGCGGCTATACGATTCTGTATCCAACAGGGGCTCCTGCAGCTAAAACCGGTTCGCCAGGCGATGGAGCTAATTGTACTGAATGCCATGGCGGAACAGCAACTACTACAACCGGACAGATAACTTCTTCTATTCCAGAAGCAGGATATGTTCCCGGAACAACTTATCAGATAACTGCTACCAACCCGCTTACCAACGCAGGTAAAATGGGATTTCAAGTTTCACCTCAAAATGCGTCAGGCACCCTGCTCGGCACTTTGATTGCAGGGCCAGGTAGCCAACTTGTAGGAAGCAATAAGTATGTAACACATGTTGATGCTAATACTACAACAAGTTCATGGACCTTTGGTTGGATTGCTCCTGCTGCCGGAACGGGCACTGTTACATTCTATGGTGCTTTTGCCAGGAACAAACCCGGTCCGGTTACAAAAAGCACACTTGTTGTACAGGAAGCAATTTCCACAGGGATAGCTGATAATCAGGATTTTGCAAATATGGTCACAGGTGGGACAAATGGATCAATTACTGTTGTGCTAAACACAAATACTAAAAAAACTAAAGTATCTGTTTTCGATCTTTCGGGCAGGCAGTTGCTCAGCACCTCTGTTTCGGGCGGAGGTTCGCACCAGTTGGATCAAACCTTTAAAACAGGTGTTTATATTGTAATGATTCAGGCAGACAATGCTGTGTTTAAAAAGAAGATTATGGTTATCGGATAATTTCTGATACTATTAAATCTGAATAAGAAGCCGATTTCCGGAAGGGTTAAGTTGAGATTAAGGTTTGGGCCGACTGCCTGAACCCTAATCTTTTTTTTGTTCTATTCAGGCAGGTTCTTTTCAAGTATCAGACTCACTTACATCAATTAATTCTGACGACTGAATTCTCATTATCCTGATTAGCTGAATAATTCAGGTACTTCTTTTATGAAATATTAACACCGTTATTGTTAGAGGTTATCAGGCAGTGTAATTCTCTTTAACTGATGAATATACATGATTTCTACAGGATTGTGAACTTTCCCCCCATTATATTATCAAATCAGTTTCAGTTAAAATTAACATACTCAGTTATAAGGCTTATTCGTTCAGTACCAATTAATTTACTAACTTTGCAATCCCAATATTGAGAATAGCTTACCATGGAGAAAACAAAAATTCTATTTGTAACACAGGATATTACACCCTTTATGAAAGACAGCCCTATGGGGTTTATTTCCAGGCATTTGCCGCAAGGTATCCAGGAAAAAGGACGTGAAATCCGTACCTTCATGCCCCGGTTTGGTAGCATTAACGAACGTAGGAACCAACTTCATGAAGTAATTCGTCTTTCGGGTATGAACCTGATCATCGACGATACCGATCACTCACTTATCATTAAAGTAGCATCGATTCAACAGGCAAGGATGCAGATTTATTTTATTGATAATGAAGATTATTTTCACCGTAAATACGTTTACAGGGATAAAAACAATGTATTTTTTGATGACAATGACGAGCGTGCAATCTTTTTCGCACGGGGTGTAATCGAAACTGTGAAGAAACTGGGATGGAGTCCGGATATTGTTCATATACATGGCTGGATGTCGGCTCTTACACCAGTTTATATTAAAAAAGTTTATCACGAAAATCCTCTTTTTTCAGCAACAAAAGTCATTACTTCAGTATACGATGACGATTTTACTGAACCGCTTCATGCAAACCTTCAGGCGAAATTAAAGCACGAAAATATTGCGCTCAAGGATCTGAAGCATTTTAAAAAACCGGATTTTGTAAGTCTTATGAAAGCTTCAATCGATTTATCAGATGGAGTAATAATAGCAAGTCAGCAGATTAACAGCGAACTTGTTGAATATATTGAGCAATCGGGCAAACCAACACTTCCATTCCAGGGTGAGGATAATTACATCCAGGTGTATAATGAGTTCTACGAGAAAATTATGCACAATTAATCTGTTTAACCGGTTTATTTACAAATTAAAAAATACAAATTTTGAAAAGGCTAGTATATCTCCGCCAGTTAGCATTTATTGCTCTTATATCGCTGTTAGTTTCTTCATGTACCAAAGAGATCTCTCCAATAGGAACAGAACTGCTTGATTCGCTCGACTTGCTGAGTATGGGCTATACCGATACAATTCAAATCCGGGCATATACAATCCCTGATGATTCAGTGTACACACGTGATCTGGATTATGCCCAGATAGGGAGTATGTATGATCCGATTTTTGGCCGTACCAGTGCTACTTTTTATTCTCAGGTAATTACAACAACTGCAAGAGCGAGGTTTGGTACTGATCCTGTTTTCGATTCAGCTTTTCTATATTTGCCATACAAATCGGCTTACGGCGATACACTCACAAATATGAAGTTCTACGTTTATCCTCTTACCGAGGATATTCTCGACTCAGTGCATTCCTATTCGAACAGAACAATTGGATACGACAAAAATAAGCCTTTGGGAGAACTCACTTTTCAACCCAGGCCTTATGACAGTGCTTATTATGCCGGAGAAAAACAAGCTCCTATTCTCCGGATTCCGATAAATAAGACTTTTGGCGATATGGTTATGGCTGCCGATACTACATCGCTTAATACTGTAAGTGCTTTTGTTGAATTCTTTAAAGGGATATGTATTGTAGCCGAACCACAGAATGCTCCTGGTAAAGGCAGTATAGTTAGTTTCGATCTGGGTACTGTAAACAGTATTATAAAGATGCATTTCCGCAATACGGAAGATACTACAAGTTATACATTTGAAGTGAGCACAGCTTGTGCACATTTTCAAAATTACGATCACAACGGATACGCTGAAGCAATTCCTATACTGAAACAACAACTCGAAGGAAATACTTCACTCGGTCAGCAGTTTTTATTTGCGCAAGGGTTGGGTGGTATAAAAATTAAAATTGAATTCCCTTATTTGAAAACAAGTTTCGATCCGAAAAAAACCGTTCTGAACGATGCACAGTTAATTTTAGGCAATGCATCGGTGTCAGCTGATTTTGTAAATCCTTCATCACTAACTTTAAGAGGTGTTGGTGAAGCAGGCACAACAAACCCTAGTAGTATTGTTGACGAAAACGAGGGCTCAGGTTATTTCGACGGAACTTATGATAAAGGTTCAAAAATGTACCGGTTCCGGATTACACGTTATATTCAGCAGCTTTTGCTTGGCGAAGTTAACAACAACGGGCTTCATCTTATTATTCCGAGCTCTAATTACAATGGCTCCCGGTTAGTATTGAATGGGACTTCGTCACCTCAATCAGATTTGAAACTTTACCTGCGTTATACCAAACTTCAGTAGGTTTACTATCACAACAGATTTTTTTGCAACTTTACTGACTTATTGTGAGTACAGCGCTTATTTCATTATATTGTGATGATACATTCCAGTTAACTGAAAATTACAACATTTCGGAGTGCATAAACTAAATAGGTTTTCCGGATTTTTACCTTCATGTTTCCGGATTTTGATCATTTTCTGTTTCAATACAAGCAAAAAGTTTGGTATCGAACGGGATGTTTAGCTAATAGGATCTCAAAGGCACAATGCTAGCTGGATAATTTTGGAATCAGTGAAAATACAGGATAACTTATTTTGGGACATATTTGCCATATTGAAGTATTATCCACTTTAAATCCGGTATTAATATTGATTTTTATTTAATTCATATATCTGTAAATCAAATTATTAAATATTTTTACAAAGGTTTCGAGCGCAGTTGGCATGATCTTAGCGTATTGGAATGCAAATTCATATGGGGTTTTCTGATTTTACTGCTTTTTTGTAAGTCCATTACTAAGTTATAGCAGGATAATAAAAAGAATATATGAGAAAAGCTCTCCTAACTTATTACAGTCAGGCAACATTTAGTATTTTTGCTTGTTGTAAAGGAACATTGCTTTATAAAGTATTATAAATTGAACAAAAGTTAACTAACCATTTATTCTGAAATATTATGTGCGGAATTGTTGCATACATAGGTAAAAAACAAGCTTGCCCGATTTTACTTGGAGGTCTTCACCGTTTGGAATACCGGGGTTATGACAGTGCTGGAGTAGCATTGATGAACGGCTCACTGAAAGTATTCAAAACAAAAGGAAAAGTTTCGGATCTTGATGAACTTCTCGAAGGACTCGACGTTACATCAACCATCGGTATAGCCCATACACGCTGGGCAACACACGGTGAACCCAATGATGTAAATGCGCATCCCCATTATTCGTCAACCGAAAAAATGGCGATCATCCATAACGGGATTATCGAAAATTATAATGTACTCAAGCAGGAGTTACAGCAGCGTGGTTATGTTTTCCGTAGCGATACAGATACTGAAGTGCTGATGTACCTGATCGAAGATATTATGACGCAGGAAAAGCAACCCTTAGCCGAGGCTGTTCGTATAGCACTTACACAGGTTACCGGTGCTTATGCCATTGTTATTATAGCCCAGGATGAGCCGGATTTATTGATAGCAGCCCGCAAAGGCAGCCCAATGGTAGTTGGAATTGGTGAAGGCGAATACTTTATTGCTTCCGATGCTGCTCCTATTGTAGAGTATACGCGGCAGGTTGTGTATCCCGGCGACGAAGAAGTTATTTCAATCAGCCTTGCTGAAGGATTGAAAATCCGTACCATTGCTGATATCGAAAAGACTCCTTACGTTCAAACGCTTGAAGTGAACCTCAGCGCCCTCGAAAAAGGTGGTTTTCCACACTTTATGCTTAAAGAAATTTATGAGCAGTCGCGCACTGTAAAAGACAGTATGCGTGGTCGTTTGCATATGGACCAGGGAATCATCGTTCTGGGCGGCATACAGGACTACCTGCGAAAGTTTCTGGCAGCCCGCCGCATAATAATTGTTGGTTGCGGAACTTCGTGGCATGCCGGCATAGTTGGAGAGTACCTGATTGAAGAACTGGCACGCATTCCTGTTGAAGTGGAATATGCTTCCGAATTCCGGTACCGGAATCCTTTGATTTATGAAGATGACATTGTAATTGCCATATCACAATCAGGAGAAACAGCGGATACGCTGGCAGCCATCGAAATGGCCAAATCGAAAGGTGCTACTATTATCGGAATATGTAATGTTGTTGGATCGTCCATTGCACGGGCTACTCATGCAGGTTCGTACACCCATGCCGGGCCGGAAATCGGTGTAGCATCAACCAAAGCTTTTACATCGCAGGTAACTATACTTACCTTGCTTGCGCTGATGCTGGCCGAGAAAAAAGGAACAATTTCTGCTTCCCGGTATTATCGTATGTTGCATGAGTTTAACTCGATACCTGAAAAAATTGAGAAAACACTCAAATGCAACGATCAGGTAAAAGAAATTGCCAAAGTATTCAGTAACGCAACCAATGCACTTTACCTTGGCAGAGGAATTAATTTTCCTATTGCTCTTGAAGGCTCGCTCAAACTGAAAGAAATCTCATACATACATGCTGAAGGCTATCCTGCCGCCGAAATGAAGCATGGGCCTATCGCTTTAATTGATGAGGAAATGCCGGTTGTTGTAATCGCAACGCGTAAAGGACAATACGAAAAGGTTGTCAGTAATATTATGGAAGTAAAAGCCCGCAAGGGCAAAATCATAGCTATTGTTTCTGAAGGTGACGTTGATGTGCGTGAGTTAGCTGATTATTGCATCGAAATCCCTGAATGTGATGAGATGCTGGTGCCATTACTCGCAACAATTCCTCTACAGTTGCTATCGTATCATATTGCTTTGCTACGCGGATGCAATGTGGATCAGCCAAGGAATTTGGCGAAATCGGTAACGGTTGAGTAAAAATCTCGATTTTAAGTTGATTTTAAAACTGAATATCTATAATTGATATAAGAGTAAATCAATACAATTAAGCACACGAACGCCAGGTGAAAATCCTGGCGTTTTCATTTTTAATGATTTCCTTTTATTGTAGTTAGGATCCGTTTTGTTATCCGGGATTGTTTAGCTTATATAACATGACAATTATATTGTTCACTTTCTGAGAGATAACAGTAAGAAACTTAGTGAATACTGAAATCAGATTATAAAAAGGTAATCGTTGATTTAAAAAATCAAAATACTTTATCCTAAATAGTTGTTAAAAATATCTACCTTCGAATAATCACACTCATGGTATCCTGTTAAAAGACCGAGCATGAAAGATTTTGCACCAATTAAAAAACTATTGAGTTACCTGGATCTCGACAGTGATGTTGATGATTTTGAAAAAATCCACGAAACCATTGAAAAGGATATAATTTTTAAAGGTACCAACCTTTGGATTTTAATTTTTGCGATTATTATTGCTTCTGTAGGGTTGAATATGAACTCTACCGCAGTAGTAATAGGAGCAATGCTTATTTCTCCGCTCATGGGCCCGATAAATGGAATGGGTTACAGTATTGCCACATATAACTTTGCACTTTTCAGGAAAGCGGCTAAAAACTTTTCTTTTGCAGTAGTGGCTAGTTTAATCGCATCTACAGCTTACTTTGCGATGAGTCCTATTTCAACAGCTCATTCCGAATTGTTAGCGCGCACAAGTCCTACCATTTACGATGTAATAATAGCTTTGTTTGGTGGTTTAGCAGGAATAGTAGCAATCAGCAGCAAACATAAAGGGAATGTTATTCCGGGTGTGGCAATTGCTACGGCTTTAATGCCACCGCTTTGCACGGCGGGATATGGCCTGGCTACAAGCCAAATAAATTATTTTTTCGGTGCGTTTTATCTGTTCACTATTAATACCGTGTTTATTGCAATATCCTCGGTTGTAATTTCCCAAATTCTGAAATTCCCGATCCGGACAATTGTCGACTCCAGGCAAAAGAAAAAAGTGAACAGGTGGATAACCATTATTATAACCCTGGTGTTGCTTCCGAGTATATACTTTGGCTATAACCTTGTTAAATTAGAAAGATTTAAATCCAATGCAACCCGGTTTGTTAATGAAGTAAGTGTTATTGATGGACATTATTTATTAAAAAACGAGATCCGGCCTATCCGGAAAACAATTTTATTGGTCTATACAGGAGTATCCTTAAATGAGGATCAAAAAAAGAGCGTGGTAGAGAAAGCAGAGACTTTTTCTTTAAAGGATGTTAAAATTGAATTTCCGCAGGGACAATCAGCTACTGAAATTGGAAAGGAAAAAACAGAGAATGAAAAAATAAAAACCGAGATGAATCGCTTGTCACTTCAACTTAAAGAAAAGGAAAAGCTTGTTGATAGTATAAACACTATAAATTACCTCGGCCAACAGATTCTTGGTGAAATACAAAGCCTGTATCCCGGGATCATTAATTGTACTTATTCCGAATCCTATTTATTTGGAGATTCCCTATCCAGTCCCGAAAAAGTTAAAATTGTTGTTTTTACAACAAATGGCACAATTCTAAGAAGTAGTGATAAAATTAAAATTGAGAATTGGCTGAAAACCAGGATTAAGTCAGACAGGATTAAGGTTTTTTACGAAAAGTAGGAAATTGAGAGAAATAGTGGCGTTTTATCTCAAATTATTTACTGCTGTAATCGATTAACTAAATCTAATTTTCGTCAATGGCGTATAATTGGCTAACAAAGTTTTTGTGGGCCTATTCTTCTGTACTAAGCCAATCCCAAAAATTACTTTTATGAATAATCTTTGTTTCCTCCGGAAGATAAGTTTCAACAAATGACAGTGCAAATTTCACTTTTCTGTTTTCGTTAAACTTAAACTCAAATGCAGATAACTTGCCATTAGTTTCTTCAATATAATCAATCTCTGTCTGGCTTGTTGTTCTCCAGAAATAGGAATTGCAAGGAATGGCCCTTTCATTAAGCATCTTTTTTCTTTCAGACATTAAATAGTTCTCCCAAAGACTTCCAACATCTGTTCGGAGATCAAGAGGGCTAAAATTATTAATTACCGAGTTTCGGATACCATTGTCATAAAAATAGATCTTCTTACTCCGCTGAAGTTCATTTCTCAGGTTACGTGCAAAAGATGGTAATGTAAATACAATGAAATTCTTTTCGAGGA
>JFJP01012220.1_pt1 | contig 17359 bp, 16 predicted proteins | sample 431651 | NCBI WGS metagenome assembly JFJP01 (sample SAMN02602958, study PRJNA72255) | Microbial mat metagenome, whole genome shotgun sequencing project. | biome: fresh water; feature: sink hole; material: water; isolation source: purple microbial (photo- and chemosynthetic) mats found in...
CATGCGGATGCCAGCGCAGAAGCATTTTTTGAATCTTTATCATCGGCATAGAAATGCCAGCCTGCTTCGGCGGGTTGACTGAGTTGTAATTTACTTCCGCGCAAATCTTCGACGGGGATGGCAAACTCAGAAGACAACTGTCCCATCAAATCATCAGACCAGGCAATCTCTTCCAGTTTGCGTGACTCGCGTTCAAGGTAATAAAACTGCTGGCGGTCTGTGTCTTGCGGCCAGGCTTGCTCAAGGTTGAAATCCACGTTAACTGTGGCTTGTGCGCGAAACGGCGGCGGGGCAACAAAATAAACTGCCGCGCCAATCAGCGTGCCGAAGATCGCGCCGAGCATCCAGAAACGCCACGCTTTGAGCAGGCGGATGAGGTCATCGAGGGAGGGGGAGGTGAGGAGAAATTTCATAGGGAAAGGATGAGGGATGAAAGATGAAGGATGAATAAAACCTGTTTACCTGTTTACCTGTTTACCTGTTTTCTTGATTCTCCATTTCCACAGCGGGCCAATAATCTTTCTTAGGTAGTATTTTGCCACAATCACGGAGAAAAAACTGCCGCCATCGCGGTAATGGACGCGGAGCATTTCGGGCCAACAGCGGTCATCGGCTGAGGTGGTCTTGCCAGAATCATGGATGCGGAAGTTCGCCCACGTTTGCCCGGTAAGATACTTGAACGGCGCGCGCGCGGCGATGCGCGTCCACAGATCATAATCCATTGCGAAGTAAAAAGTTGAATCGAGCGGGCCCAATTCCTTCCAATATTTGGCGCGGAAGAACATCGTCTGTTGCGGAATGTGGACGTAGCCTTCGCGCAGTCGGCGGTAATCGGTCTGCGCGGAATTGAATTTGCCAATGATGCGGTCGTCTTCATCAATAAAATTACAGTCAGCGTAGACCAAACCAACCTCAGGATTTTCAACCAGATATTTTACAGCCTGCGCCACCGCGCCTAGATTGTAAGTATCGTCTGAATTAATCCACGCGAGGATGTCGCCGGTGGCACGATTGAAACCTTTGTTAATCGCATCCGTCTGCCCCTTGTCCTGTTCGCTGACCCACCAGGCGAGTCTACCCGAATATTTTTGGATCACGCTCACGCTGTCATCTGTCGAGCCGCCATCCACGATGATGTATTCGATGCGCGGATAGTCCTGTCCTAGCACAGATTGAATCGTGGCTTCGAGGTAACGAGCCTGATTGAAGGACGGGGTGATGATGGAGACGAGGGGGGATTCGGTCATTGGTAAATAGTAATTGGTAATTGGTAATTGATTACCACTCAGAGTCGGAGTAAAAAAGATGGGAGACATCTTCGGTCAATTTGCGGATGCGGGTGATCTCTTCGGGGGTGAGGCGTTTCTTCCAGTTGTCCATGTTGGCGCGGCTGTCAAGTTTTACCGAGTGAACTTTTTTCTTTGACAATTCCGTTGGATTCTCAGAGCTGCTGGAGTTGAGGATTGTGTCGCGGACTTTTTGATCGAAGGGCAAACCTAAAGATTCGTACAGCAATTTATACCCTGCAACCGGATCAAGCGAAAGGTCTTCGTGGCGGACAACTTTGATGGTGGGAATCAACTTACGGGTAGCGTGAATCGTGCGGTAAATCATCCGCCAGAGCAAGGCAGATTGTCCGACGATGTCATCCGCTTGCATCGCTTCCATGTCCGCCCGATCTGCTTCGAGGTGATCACGCATGAGCATGGGTTGGTTGAGCAGGTCATGAAAGTCAAACGACCAATTGAGGCGTTTGAGACTGCTGGCGAACCCGCCCGGGTGACGAATGGTGATGACGACCTTGCAGTTCATTTTTTGCGCGAACCAGGGCGTGGAAAAAACCGCAAACGGGTCTTTGATCAAAACACGTTGACCGCGCAGTTTTCCGTTCGCAAAAATGGAAAGATCGCGTCCCATACGCATAAAATCTTTTTGCGAGCGGATCGAGCCAAGTTCTGCAAAAAGATGATATTGGAATTTCAGCAATTGCTGGAAGGCGGGCAGGTAGTCGGCTTCGTTCTCTGCGGTGATGTATTGATACCAGTTTTGAACATCTGCGCGATAAACTCCGCGACGATGCAGGACGTTGAGCGGCTCGCTGATGTATGCGGTGTTGCGGGCGGCGGACAACATACGCCCCACCCAGGTAGTTCCGCTGCGATGCGCGCCTGTGACGAGAATGGGATGTTCGGTCATGGCAGGTTTTCCTCAGGCAGGGCGCGGATGGAATTAATTCCATAATATTGCGCGGCGCAGTGATTGACCCAGTGACTCTCGCTAACGTCCATTTCCTTGACGCCTTCCACGCCATCCAGTTGATAGATAACGAGATCAGTTTGACCTTGCGAAATTAACACGTAAATTTGAGACTGACGCACATCCCATAATTCAGCGCGGGTGCGATATTCGGGGAGGTCAACCGTGTAGACATGGTACGCGGCTCTGAGCGGGTACGCAATGGAAAGGGCTGTGAAGAGAGTCAAAATTGCCCAGTAGATTAATGTCCTGCCATAACCCCAAAACAGGTTTTTCAGGATCAATCCAAGCAAGGCTCCTTCCAACATCAGGGCAATGATCATGAGGGTGCGGGCAAGAAAGCGCATTCGCTCTACCGGAAACCCCTGCCCGTACACGCTGGGGGCAAATCCAGCGGCAATCAAGAGCCAGATCAAAAATGGAACGGCAAGCATCAAAAAAACAACTGCGCGTTTTTGTTCATTGGATAATACCGAAGTTTTTTCATGCCGATATAACCAAATCAGCATAAAAGGAATCAGCGCGGAAATAAAAAGTGGAAGCGGCAGGGTGCGCAGGGAATCAATCATAAAGAGATAACTATAGAGGAATGAATTTCCCAATACCTGGGCGATGTTCAAGGTTTTTTCCTGCGCCGCATTGGCGCTGGCTGGCGAAAGAAGCATCACCACCAATCCCAGAAAGACGCCCGCGAAAATCCACGCAAGCAGGGTAAGTTGTTTTGGTCGCGCGGGAGATTTTCCCCAAACCCAGATCGCAGCCATAAGCAAAGGCACAGCCGTGAGCATGGTGGTGGTGGGCGGCTCTGAAAACCCTGCGATGATGAAGGCGGCAAAGAATACGATCACATTACTGACCGCTGAAATCGGATGATTTTCGGCGCGCCTGAACTGGTTTGCCAAAAAGGCAACAAGGAATGAACCGAATACCAACGGCGCAAAATGGGTCATCATTGCTGAACGCCAATACACCGTTTGAAAAAGACTTGGCGCGAGTAAAAAGCTAAAGAACACAAGCAGGATGCCAAGGAAGAAATCAAGTTGAAGAGGCCAATTCACTTTCAAAAATTTTCGAATTTCGTGAATGCCATAAATCAAGCCGATAATCCAAAGTAAAGACATGGATGTGATCGTGATCTGCATGGCGTTTTTTCCAAGCAGTTCGCTGAAACCTTCAAACAACAGGTTGGAATAACGCATGGTGGCTCTGGGCCAATTCCCTGCGGTATATCGCTCAATCACCGCGCTGACGGGTGAAGAGTCTTTGAAAAGCATAGCCTCACAATAATCATCTCCAAGGTAGCGCGAGAAAGCGCCCAGATAGGCGTACAAGCCTATGGAGACCAACACGGCAAAAGTGCATATTCCCATGACATAACGAAAAATAGGGGTTTCGTAATTCTTTATTTCAAATTGCATTCCACATAAATCCTTGCTTGCGAAGATGCCTGAAAAGATGTTTTTGCTTCACAGGACAAAATATTATATCCATTTATTACAACCTGACCCGGACAAGCCGAAAAAGATTTAACCACGGAGCGCACAGAGTCCACTGAGAAAACCATCAAGTTCCTAAGGCAGTAATTGCCTGGAATCGATCTGCGAACAGGCGGCTCCACTGCATGTGGACATGTCTTTTAGCCAGGCGGAAAACTGTTCAAGAAGTTTTTGATCGGCGCTGCCGGAAATATTCTCCAACTCGTACGGGTCTTTTATTAAGTCATATAGTTCCAGCGCGCCATTGCCATGTTCCATATATAAATATTGATTGGTTCTAAGTCCGCTATAAAGGGGAGCAATTGGATCAGTCACAGCGGGCGGAAACTTTATCATTGATTGAAGAATATTGGCGCTCGCAATGACAGGAGCAACGTATGCCTCGCCATGGTTATCTTCGGGATAAATTTCCAAAAGATATGCCTGCCGCCAGTCAGCCTTAACCGGCTCTCCAGCCAGGACACCCGCCAGGGATCTTCCATCTACAAATGAAGGAGGTGTGATCCCAGCCCACTCTGCAATCGTGGACGCAATATCAATATTCCCAGCCAGTAAACCAGAAACCGAACGTCCTTCAGGAATGCCGGGACCGCGAACTATAAGCGGCACCGTAATATCCTCTTCATATAAAGTGCCCTTACCTTGATACAGTCTATGTTGCCCCAAATGAAACCCATTATCAGAGGAGAAAACGATATATGTGTTTTCAAGTTCCCCGTTTTGCTCCAGCGTTTTTATTAACTCGGCAATCATTTCATCAACCGCCTGCATCGAAAGTATACGCTGACGGTATTTTTGATTCATGGTCTCAATATTTTCTTCCGTTAACAGCGGATTGTATTGCATATCCCCTGGTTTATCAGATACATCAGCCTCATTAAATGATGGCGTGATCGGAATAGTCACCGTCGGGAACAAATCCAAATGCCTGACAGCCGGCGTAGCCGGAACATGTGGCGCCACCGGCGCAAGATATAGAAAAAATGGAACTTCATCTGCCGCGGCGCGCTGAATGAAATCATTTGCCTTGCGGCTTAAAACGTCTGTAAAATAATTCACCTGATCCGGAGAATAGGCAACCAAGGAACCATTTTCATTTAGGACATAATCATACTCGGCATAAGGAATTTGCTTTGCATGACTTACCCACTCAGACCACCCCGGGGGAATATACAACCTGTCTGTGGGAAAAGGAAACCCATTCAAATATTTCCCCATTAATGCTGTTCGATAACCCGCCGCCTGCAACCACACGCCAAGCGTTGAATCGCCAATACCCACTTCATTGAATTTTACAAACCCGCCGTTGGGAGGCGTATTGTTATAAACTTGATGGTTGTGGGTGTACTGTCCGCGTAAAATGGTGGTACGCGAAGGACAGCAAAGCGGATTTGTAATAAGAAAATCGCCCATGGCAGTACCATGAGCAACCATCAAATCCTGCAAATTTTTCATGTAATCAATGGTATTTAATTTTGAATCCAAATCATCTGTATAAATAAAAATAACATTGGGACGATTTTCCTTTGGAAGCACAGCAAAATCGGGCTGAGATTCTTTCGAGTTGCAACCCGAAAGAACTATACCCGCCAACAGCAAAATCAGAATTTTATTTAACTGAAACATCTTTGTAGCCATTTATAACTATCTCCTTTTACATTCAAAAAAACTTTCTTTTCAATAAGTTTACCCCATAATAATTTTGAAACAGATCAAGCCATCGCCATCATCTTGACTCTCGTTGAGTTATTTGATACGATACACACGTCGTATAAACAACAAGCGTTGCATATCCTTTACCATGCAACACTGGAGCGAAAATGTTACCAAACCCCGATGAAAAACTCGATCCGCGCGTCAAACGCACCCGGGGATTGATCCTGCAATCCTTTGAAAATCTCCTCGCCGAAAAAAACTTCGAGAGCATCTCGGTGCAGGACGTAACCGACAAAGCGCAAATCAACCGCGCCACGTTTTACGCGCACTTTCAAGATAAATATACCCTGCTTGACTATTCCATAAATCAAATGTTCATGCAGGAAATTGACAAGCGAACCCTGAATATTTGCACCTACAACACCGACAACTTGCGAAATTTGATTCTTGTTGTATGTGAATTTCTTGCCCGTCTGCACACCGATTGCGTCCAACCGCACAACCAATTTGAATCTTTCGTGGAAACAACCGTCAAGAAACAGGTTTTTGACCTGCTATCTTACTGGCTTAGAAATTCAAAAATCTCCACCGAACTTCCCGCAACCGTTGCCACATCTGCAATTTACGGGCTGGCGTCGCATTATAGCCACAGAAAAAAACGCCCTGTTCTCGACAGATTTGTAGACGAAGCCCTTCCGTTGGTGGCAATTAATTTGGAACAATTTGCATAAACGTTACGCCATCTTACGCCCCAAATTCAGATTACAATACCCGCATGACCACCTACTGCGACTACTGCAACACTCACCCCGAAGATACATTCAATAAAAATTATCATGACACCCAATATGGGTTTCCTCTTAAGAGTGACAACGAACTCTTTGAGCGGCTTGTGTTGGAGATCAATCAGGCCGGGCTTTCGTGGATCACGATTCTGAAAAAAGCCGATAATTTTCGCACAGCCTACGAGTATTTTGAGATTGAGAAAATTGCAAACTATACCGAACAAGATCGCGCCCGCCTGCTCGCAGATGCGGGGATTATCCGAAATCGGCTAAAGATCAACGCCGCAATTGTCAACGCGCAAAAAATACTTGAATTACGCAAAGAATTCGGATCATTCAAAAACTGGCTCGACACAAACCATCCGCTGACAAAAGAAGAGTGGACAAAGTTATTTAAAAAAACATTTGTCTTCACCGGCGGAGAGATCGTCAACGAATTTCTCATGTCCTCAGGATATTTGCAGGGCGCGCATCAAGCAGATTGTCCCATCTACAAACAGGTTGCGTCACTACGCCCGGCATGGATGCGGAAATGAAACCGACCCCACAACGCGACACAACCATAGACATCTTAAAAGGCATCGGCTGTCTGGTTATGATTGTGGCTCATTCAAGTCTAAAAATCGGCGGGTATGAACAATTTAAATTCTGGGGCGGACTGGCACCCGTATTATTTTTCGCCGCTACAGGAGTTACCGCCGCATTTCAAGCGCAAAAATACAAACCGCGCGGCGTTTTATTAACCTACGCTTTTTTATTCCTGCTTGGTTTCAGTTTCAACCGTATCACAGACCCCGGCTTTTTAGAAGAAATCGAATTTGATATTATTCAAATCGTCGCCATAAGTTCAAGTTTGATCTATCTGGTGGAATATTATCTCCGCCCGCGTGTGTGGGTTTATTTATTATTGGGCTTTCTTGTGTTTGGATTGAAGTTTATACTTCAAAAACTTCTGGCTGGAATTTTTATTATCGGCGTCACCAACGCTCTGATCCCGCCCGGCATCTTCCCGATCTTTCCGTGGCTGTTTTTATTCTTCCTTGGATTATTTGCCTATCGCATCAACAATTATGTTAATGCGGGTTTGGCAGCAGGATTTGGCGCAACATTAATCATCCTGCAAAAAATAAACTTCCCCATTGATATTGAAAACAAATGGGACATGTCCCTCGGTTATTTTCTGGTCTGCGGCATTTTGGTATTCTCCGCCTTTTTCATTTTGCGCTTTATCTCTTCAGGGCGTGAAAAAATATTTAAATATGAAGGCTTGCTCACGTTTCTGGGAAAAAACTCATTGCTGTTTTTATATGTCCACTTCCCCATTATCCTTTACCTAAAGGAAATCCGCATCCACCGCAACGTACAATTGATCTTCCATCACCCTTATCTTTTCTGGCTGTTGGTATTGGGGTTAACCCTGATCATCATGGTCATTTTGATCTGGCTTGCAAAGTGGAAGTTCGGTGCGCAAGTTTTTGATCACCTGCCAGTTTGGATCGGCATGACAGCGCTCGTCTTTGCCGCTGGGTTATTTATCTCCACCGAGCGGTTTGTATACATCATTGAAATTGGACTGGGACTATTAACTGCCCTGTTCTATCCAAAATTGGGAACTATCTTTAAACAAAAAAATTCATTCTCCAAAGAGTAACTTTTGTCATATTAGATTTCAAAAAAAGTGGATATGATTAGGGATAGTTTGCACATTATTGGTAAGGAGCAAGCATGGAAGTTTTATCTCAAAAACAAACAACCGCCTGGGCAGAAGTGGATGAACAGGGGCGTCTCATCCTCCCGCCCGAAGTTGCCCGCCAATACGGACTGAACCCTGGCTCAAAAGTTCGCCTCGACGAAGGCACCAACTTTGTCCGCCTGCACCGTCCCGTAACCCACCTCACAAAAGTCTACATCGAACCAACCGTTGATTGCAATCTCGATTGCATCACCTGTTTCCGCAATGCCTGGGAACAACCCATGGGACGCATGACCGAAGAGACGTTTGAAAGCATTCTCAACGGCATTAAGCAAATGAATCCCATGCCCAGCGTATATTTCGGCGGAATTGGCGAGCCTCTATTTCATGTCAAAACCATCGAGTGGATTCGGCGCATTAAAGAACTTGGCGTAAAAGTTGAACTCATCACCAACGGCACAACCCTCACCGAAAAAAAATCCCGCCAGTTGATTGACGCCGGACTCGATGTGCTTTGGGTTTCGCTGGATGGAGCCACCGCTGAAGGTTTTGGCGATGTACGCCTCGGCGCAGAACTTCCGCTAATTCTCGAAAACTTGCGCCGCCTGTTCAGGATGCGCAGCGGTGGGCATTTTCCCAAGCCTGAGATCGGTGTCGCCTTTGTTGCCATGAAACGCAATATTAACGACCTGCCAAAGATCATCCAAATGGGACAAACCTTCGGCGCGAAATATTTTTCTGTCAGCAATGTACAGCCCGCCACAGAAGAAATGCAGGCAGACCGCCTGTACACGCGCACCATGCGAAACATCGCCTACATGCCCTCGCCCATGCTGCCCAAACTCAGCCTGCCCAAAATGGACTTCAACGAAGACACACAAGCCGCGCTTACCGAAGCCTTCAACAGCGGATGCAATGTCAGCTTTGCAGGCAACAACTGGGGCGGCGCCAACGACGTATGCAATTTCGTCGAAAGCGGAACCCTGTCCATCGCGTGGACGGGGAACGTGAGTCCCTGCTGGCCGTTGATGCACACTCATACGAGTTATCTGCACGGAAAGCCGAAACTTTCAAAAACGCATGTAATCGGAAATGTCAGGGAAAAGACCATCGAACAACTGTGGCTTGATCCTGCCTACGTCAGTTACCGTGAACGCCTGCATAATTTTGTGTTTGCGCCATGCACCTTCTGCGGCGGATGCGACCTCTCGGAAACCAACGAAGAGGATTGCTTCGGCAACGAAGATTTCCCCGTCTGCGGTGGGTGCCTTTGGGCGCAGGGAATCATTCAATGTCCGTAGATAAAGCGTGACCTCTAGTGATAAAATGTAGTCACAAAGGAAATTACTATGGCTCAATACACAATTGGCATCCGCGACCTCAAAGCGCACTTAAGTTCATATTTGGAAAAGGTACAAAACGGGCATACCATTATCATCACCTCACATGGCAAGCCTGTTGCCCAACTCACCCCCACACGGGAAGAGTTGATGAGCCGCGTTAAAACCTTGCAGGAAGCAGGCTTAATTGTCTGGAGCGGAAAAAAGCTCAAACCCGCAAAACCCGTAACGATCAATAAAAGTAAAAAACTTGCATCTGAAATTTATATGGAAATGCAAAATGAATCTTTATATTGATACCAGCGCATTATTGAAATTATTTATACAAGAGACATACTCAGATGACATAAGGCGGCTGGTGGAAAGCGCTGATCTGGTTGCTACTGGATTAATTACCCGCGCAGAAACAGCCGCCGGTATTAACCGATTAACAAGAATGAATCTGGTCACTCCAGCGGAATGTGAAACCGCATTAAGTAATTTCCGCAAAGAATGGGGAGATTATCACCGTATCTTGGTCACGGAACAAATTGTCATACGCGCAGATTTCCTCACCGGACAATACAGTTTGCGAGGCTACGACTCTGTTCACCTTGCGTGTGCGCTGACGTGGAGCGAACTTCTTGGCGCGCCAGTCATGATGGCAACATTTGATAGGGAACTCCATGAAGCCGCTCAAAAATCGGGCATGGAAGTTTTTCCATAGGAGAATTTGATGCAGGTGCGCTTTTACGCCAACATGCGAACAATAGCGGGACAGGAAGTTTTTGAAATCACCGACGTAACCGGCGATAAAACCCTGCGCAATTTGCTAAATATTCTCATTGCGCAATTTCCCCATATCCAAACCTATTTATTTAATTCAGCAAATGAACTTTTGCCCGATGTGCCGATCTTTGTCAACGGGCGCAACCCGCGCCTTGAAAGTTTGGGCGTGGATATGCCGCTTGAGGCGGATGCTGTTATCAGTATGTTTTCGCCCATCTCCAGCGGCAAAATGAATGTTGAAGTGATGCGTGAACCCACCTTTAGTGAAAGGAAATAAAAACATGAAAGTAAATTTCTTTGCTACCCTGCGCGATATTGCCGGCGGAAAAAATATTGAGTTTGATGTTGCCCAGGGCATTACCGCCCAGGAACTTTTAGAAGTCATCATGGTCAGGTTTCCGCCGATGAGAAAAGAGTTGATGAATGCGGAAGGAAAGATGTACGGGCATGTCCATTTTTTTATCAACGGGCGTGATGTGCAATTTATGGAAGATGACTTCCAGACAAAAATCACGCAGGAGGATACGGTCAATGTGTTCCCTGCGGTGGGCGGTGGGTAGTTTATTATGTCATTGCGAGGAGGGCACTTGCTCTTTCCGACGAAGCAATCTGTGTGCGCCAAGAGATTGCTTCGGGCATAGTACAAGTGCGCCCTCGCAATGACATGGTGACTTAATAGAAAAAGCAGGACGACTCTCGTCGCCCTGCTTTTTATTTCGGGGGAGATTCTGTTTTTGAAACAGGATCAGGTTTCAGTTAAGAAAGAGGCGGAAATTAGATGATCTCCAATTCCTTCAATTTGGATTCCGGCACAACACCATTGACCCATCCGCGTTTTTCGTAGTATTCCACGAGCATTTCATCCAATTCACAAACGTGACCAATGCTGCCGCCCATGGTGGAGGGTTCGGTGGTGAAGCGTTTGGGAAGAATATCGCTGCCTTCGCCAAAACCGTTGAGGTTGTTGATGTGGCGTTCGAGGTTGTAAACGCGCTCACCCACTTTAAGCAAATGCCCCGCATCACTTGGAATACCGGTCATGGCTTCATATTGCATGGCAAACGAGTCAAGCGACTCGGCAAAGGTGGAGAATTTGCAGAGGTCAAGGCAATCGGTGACGGCGTGAACATTTTGGAAGATCATGTTCATTTCGCCCTTGCCCTTCCACGCCAGCGGATCGGCAACGGTTGAGGGTCCAAGCACATTTCCCACAACTTCGGCGGCGGGGGTGTAACCGCGCAGATGGCAGGCTCCACGATTGGATGTGGCATAGCCCAAGCCCATGCCCTTAATGCCGCGCGGATCGTAAGCGGGGATGCCCTGACCCTTGCAGGTCATGGCGAGTTCAGGATGACCAAAGTGAGCGGCAACAGCGTTTGCGCCGTTTGCCATCACATCGCCAATGCCTTCGCGTTTGGCGATCTTGCCAGCCAGTTCAACCATTGCGGCGCCATCGCCCCAGGCGAGTTTTCCGTCACCGTTGGTGTATCCTTTTTCAGAGGCTTCCATATAAACTGAAAGCGGATGACCGATCTCAATGGCGTCCATGCCGAAGTCGTTGCATGAGTCGATCATCTTCGCTACAACGCGGACATCATCATTGCCGCAGTTCGCGCCGACTGACCAGCACGGTTCGTATTCAATAGATTCCATGCGCAAACCGGCGTATGGACCGTCTTTGACTTCAACTTCCTTCTTGCAGGCAACAGGGCAGGCGTGACAGGTGGGATTGTTCACGAGGATGTTGGCATTGACAAATTCACCGCTGATTTTTTCGGCGCCTGCATAACCTGTGAACTGGCTGTTCATGGCGGGCAAGCCGCCGATGACGTTGGTCATGTTCATCAATACGTTGGTGCCATACACCGAGAGACCACCCTTGCGCGGAGAGGTTACCACGCGCTCGTCCATAATTTCAGCAAGCGCCTTGGTATGAGCGGCTTTCCATTTATCGCGGTCTGTGGCTTTGACAATCTTCTTCTCAGATTTAACAACAACCGCCTTGAGATTCTTCGAGCCGCCCACGCAGCCTGTGCCGCCGCGTCCGCTGGCACGATCATCTTCATTGACCCAGCACGCAAACTTGACCTGATTCTCGCCAGCCTGACCAATGGTAATGACGGTCAGGTCTTTTTCGCCATATTTTTCTTTGAAATGTTTAATGGTGTCATGAACGCCTTTGCCCCAAACTTCCGAAGCGTCAAGCAATTCAATTTGATCATCGTGGATGTAGGCATAGGTTGGTTTTTCGGCTTTGCCTTTGAACACCAAACCGTCGAAGCCAGCCCAACGCAAACGGGCGGCTGACCAGCCCCCATGGTGAGAATCGGTTACGGTTCCGGTCAGGGGCGATTTGGTCACAATTGCCATGCGTCCGCTCATATTGGCTTCAGAGCCAGTGAGTGGACCATTCATAAAGCATAAAATGTTATCAGGAGAAAGGGCATCCACGGTGGGTCCGTTATCGAAAACAAACTTCACACCCAAGCCGCGTCCACCAATATACTTTCGGGCATCATCCTCAGGTACAGGCTTGAACTCCACTTTGCCTGCGCTGAGGTCAACCCAGCCAATTCGATTTGCATAACCACCGAGTTCCATAATATTCTCCTTTTCCTTTGGGTAAACAAAAATAAACAGCCAATGCTGTTTTCTAATTTCAGAATATCATTCGTAAAAAGTGAAGTCAATAATTAAGTTTTTACTTAACCATAAAGGTGACATTTGTCATATTGCGCCTGTATTCACAAGCCATCATTGATATGCGTTATACTTTTGCCGCTGCCAATTCAAAATCCAAATTGCACTTCCAAAAAATCATAAATCAAAATGAAACAACTCCTCCAAAACATAAAAAATGGAAATACCGTAGTCGAAGATGTGCCTATGCCCACCCCGCGCGAAGGACAGGCGCTGGTCAAAGTTTCTGCAAGCCTTGTCTCGGCTGGCACTGAACGCATGGTCGTTGAATTCGCCGAAAAAAGTTATCTCGGCAAAGCGCGTTCCCGCCCCGACCTCGTTAAACAAACACTCGACAAAGCCAAACGCGAAGGCGTGATGCCAACCGTGCAAGCCGTATTCAACCGCCTCGACCAGCCCATGGCGCTGGGATATTCAACCGCTGGCACAATTATCGCGCTTGGCAAAAATATGCAAGGCTTCAAAGTTGGTCAGCGTGTGGCATGTGCGGGCGGAGGCTACGCCACGCACGCCGAGTACAACGTCGTCCCGCGCAACCTGCTCACTCCCCTCCCCAAAAATGTAGATTTCGAATCCGCCGCCTTCACCACCCTCGGCGCAATTGCCCTGCATGGATTTAGACTCGCCGAACCGCAACTCGGCGAAAACGTAGCGGTCATCGGCTTGGGTCTTTTGGGATTATTGACGATTCAACTGGCGGCTGCGGCGGGATGCAACGTCCTCGGCATTGATCTTGACCCAAAGCGGATCAAGCTCGCCGCTGCGCTTGGGCTGGAGGCTGTTACCCGCCCCCAGGCAGAATCAGCAGCCCAGGCATTCACATCCAATCGCGGATTCGACTCAATCATCATCTGCGCCGACACATCGTCCAACGACCCTGTTGAATTGGCTGGCGTTATCGCCCGCGACCGCGCAAAGGTGGTGGCAACGGGCGCAGTCGGCTTGAACATTCCGCGCAAAATTTACTACGAAAAAGAAATCGCCTTCATTAACTCCCGCTCCTACGGTCCCGGCCGTTACGATGCCAACTACGAAGAAAACGGCAACGACTATCCCGTGGGCTACATCCGCTGGACGGAAGGACGAAATTTTCAGGCTGTGGTTGATTTATTGGCGAGTGACAAATTACGAGTTACGAGTTTAATCAGCCACCGCTTCCCCATTGAAGAGGGCGTCAAGGCTTACGAAGTCATTACTGGAAAGAAGAAGGAAGCATTTCTGGGCGTGTTGTTGAAATATGAAACGAGTGATGAGAAACAAGAAATGAGTAATGAGAAACGAGTTGAATTCCCCCTCGTTACTCGTCGCTCATCACTCGCTTCTGTGAAACTCGGCGTTCTCGGCGCGGGACTTTACGCCAATGCAACCCTCCTGCCCGTTTTGAAGAACAACAAAGATTTTGAATTAGTTGGAATTGCCTCATCCGGCGGATTGCACGCCCAGCACTCAGGCAAAAAGTTTGGTTTTCAATACGCCACTTCCAGCGACGATGAAATTCTCAACGACCCAAATATCAACACGGTGGCAATTCTCACGCGGCATGATTCACATGCAGAGTTGGTCGTGAAGGCGCTCAAGGCGGGCAAGCATGTCTTTGTGGAAAAACCGCTGGCAATTGACTTGGCTGGCTTAAACAAGGTCATCAAGCAATTGACCACAGACCATAGATCACAGACCGCGAAACATGGTCAATCGTCTATCGTCAATGGTCTATTGACTGTCGGCTTCAACCGCAGGTTCTCCCCTCTCGCCCAATCACTTCACTCATTACTCGTTACTCGTCACGAACCGCTCCACGCCCATTACCGAATCAATGCTGGCAACATCCCCCTCAACCATTGGACTCAAGACCCAACCCTCGGCGGCGGGCGGATCATCGGCGAAGCGTGCCATTTCATAGACTTGATCAGTTTCCTCGTTGGCGCATCCCCTGTCAGCGTGGCTGCTCACGCGCTGCCAAATCAAGGCAAATACCGCGAGGATAACATCTCAATGACCATCACCTTCCCCGATGGTTCAATAGGCGTTGTTGATTATCTCGCCAATGGCGATAAATCCTTCCCCAAGGAACGGTTGGAAGTTTTTTGCGAAGGCATGATCGCAGTGTTGGATGATTATGTTTCTTTGACGACCGTGAAGGATGGAAAGAAGAAAGTGGAAAGCATGGCGCAAGATAAAGGCTGGAAGGCGGAAATGTCTGCGTTTGCCAAATCTGTTCGCGAAGGGATAGAGCCGCCCATCCCCTACGAAGATCTGATCGGCGTCACCAAGTCTACATTTGCGGCGGTGGAGTCGATTCGTAAAAACGGCGAGAAAATAATCATTGGCTCGTAAGAAAAAGTTAAAAAAATTACACAGAGGACACAGAGATAAAAATTTTCTCTGTGTCCTCTGTGTTTAATTCCGAGTTGGGTACTCGAAGGTCTTTTTTTTATTTCGTTTGTATTTCCACTTCGGCGCTCATGCCCCAAAGCAGGCCAGCGGGCTGTTCGTTGAGTTCAATTGTGACGGAAAAAACAACATCCCCGCCAACGGTTTCTGAAATGGGCGAGATTTTCACGACCTTGCCTGTGATGGTGACATCCAAGGATTCAACGTAAATATTCGCGGTTTGACCGATCTTCACGGCGGGTACATCTTTTTCGCTTAAGTCAGTGGTTTTAATCTGCATGTGAGCAAGGTCAGCCAGTGTGATTATGACCTGACCCGCCTGGGCAAATTGACCAGGTTGAATTTGAACATCAACAACCACGGCGTCAAACGGTGCGACCAATGAGGTTTGGGTGAATTTGGCTTTTGCGGTTTCGAGTTTTGCTTTTGCCTCTTCCAGTTCAGCCACTGCCTGTTGACGTCGTTCTGGCGGGCGGTCGTGGCGGGCGGGAATCCAATATTGAAATTCCAATTCTGCGGCTTGCGCGTCCAACTCGGCGGCTGTGACTGCAAGTTCAAGGTCGGGCGAGTAAATGGTCACCAGGGTTTGACCTGCTTTGATCGTGTCGCCTTCTTTTACAAAAACTTCCTTGACTGATGCAGAAACAGCAAAACTCATTTGTGTATCCTGCGCGGGCAATGCCTCGGCAGACGCAACGACACCGTCAGACAGGATCAAGCCTTTTGGAGCAGATTCAGTTACGGGCGCAGCAGGAGGCGGGGTTGCGGTCGGCGCGCTGGCACAGGCTGCGAGAGTCGCAGTCAGCGCGAGGGACGCCATCCAAAATAATTTCTTCATGGGAGTCTCGCTATTTCGTTTCAATGGTCACTTCGGCGCTCATGCCCCAGCGCAAACCCTCAGGCTGGTCGTCAAGTTCGATGGTGACTTTGAAAACCACATCGCCGCCGACCGTTTCAGAAAAGCGGGCAATATCAACCACTTTGCCGTTGAAATTCTCGTTGAGCGCTTCAATAAAAACGGTTGCGGGCTGACCTACCTTTAAGGCAGGCACATCCTTTTCGCTCATGTCGGTGGTTTCAATTTGGAAGTGGGACAGGTCGCCCATGACGATCACAATTTGACCCGGATTTGCAAATTCAGCGGGGGAAATATCCACCGAGGAAATTGTGCCCGCGAAAGGCGCAGTGAGCGTGGCTTGCGCGAGTTGCGCTTTGGCAATATCCACCTGAGCCTGCGCGCTGTCAATATCGGCTTGGGCGGCGTCAAATCTTTCCTGTGATGTGCCCGTGCGGACGAGGTATGCAAGTTGAGTTTTGACCGTGACGACTCTGGCTTCGGCTTCTTTGACTTTTGCTTCGAGAATCGCCGTTTCGAGCGTGACTAATGGCTGACCCACCGTGACCGAATCGCCGGCGGCGACCTCGACAGTTTTCACTGCGCCCGAAAGCGGGAAAGACAATTCAACTTTTTCGACCGGAGCGACAATTGCTGAAGAAGACGCCTTGCCAGAAGACGAGGATGGCTGCGCAGCCGCATCAACTGATACGGTGGGAATAGCGGTTGGCGTGGCAGATGCGCCACACGCAGAAAGCGCGAGCGCCAAAACGCTGGTTAATATCAAAAGTACCTTTTTCATTTATTTATCTCCATACACGATTTACAGTGTGACTTTTTTCAATGCACAAATTCTATCAGATTGCACAGGTTTTGCACAGGTTTTATTTAATTTCAGTCTACCGTGACAAACAAGGGTTTTTGGCAAGAATAGCCTGCCTGTGAATCTCAGACAAGCGGCACACCTTCAAAACGAAATACAAAACACGGATTTATTAGACCTCTTGCATAAGTAAAGCCTTGCAAACCACAAAGTCACCAAGACACTAAGTCACTAAGTTTTTTTCCTTTGAGTCTTCGAGACTTTGTGCCTTTGTGGTCAAAAATGGACTTTCGCAAGAGGTTTATTTCAATTTACTTGAAACGCGCCCGTATCACTTCGTATCCTTTTCAATCAATCCATCTTGCAACGTCACCACGCGCTTGGCATAACCAATAACGCGCGGATCGTGTGTGGCGAATACAAAAGTAACGCCCGTTTCCTGATTGAGTTTCTGCATAATCTCCATCACCTGTTTGCCGTTCTCAGTATCAAGGTTGGCAGTGGGTTCATCGGCAAGGACGAGTTTCGGGTTGATGGACAATGCGCGGGCGACGGCAACGCGCTGTTGTTGTCCGCCGCTGAGTTGGTCGGGACGGTGATGGGAATGGTCGTTCAA
>JFJP01038597.1_pt1 | contig 17352 bp, 8 predicted proteins | sample 431651 | NCBI WGS metagenome assembly JFJP01 (sample SAMN02602958, study PRJNA72255) | Microbial mat metagenome, whole genome shotgun sequencing project. | biome: fresh water; feature: sink hole; material: water; isolation source: purple microbial (photo- and chemosynthetic) mats found in...
TATTTGTCTGGCTTATGCTGTTTTTACCTGTAATGGTAATCAGTGTAAATGCACAGCAATATTTTTTTGATAACTACAGTATAAAACAGGGATTAAGTGAACAGAAAGTTTATAGCCTGCTGCAGGATACAAAAGACTATATATGGCTTGGAACGGCGAATGGTGTTTCACGGTTTGACGGAAAAAAGTTTGAGAACTTTACATCGCGCGACTCCCTCGCTACGGGAGGTGTATGGAGCATCACAGAAGATTCACTTGGATATATATGGTTCGGTCATCTGAACGGAGGAGTATCCCGGTATAACGGCCATCATTTTGAGCATGCAACATTTGATTCTCTGATGATTACCGGAGATGTCACCAGTATAACCCAGATTAAAAACAGGATCTGGTTTACAACTTCCGCCTATGGGGCAATTCTTGCAGATTTTCCTGTTAAGAATATTGATAATATTAAGGTAAAACAGTTCAGGGGTAAAAACGGATTAAGCGATCAGGTTTTTGGTGCCTCAGTTCTTCGTGATGGTTCTTTTATCTGTATTACAGACGTGGGCTTAAGAAAGTATAATCCTGAAAACGAGAAATTTGAAAATTACAGGATGCCCCATATGACTACCTATTTTACTACGACCAGTATGCTTGAAGATAAATCAGGTAACTTATGGTTCGGAACTTATAACGGCGGCCTTTATAAATATGTAAGGTCTGAAAGCCGCATGGATATGATAGACCTACCAAAGGCTGGAATAAAGAGCAATTGGCCTTCATGCATAATGGAAGACAGTAAAGGCCGTATCTGGGTCGGAACTTTCGGTGGCGGAATAGCGATGATTGAAGGTTCGGATATACGAAAGTTTGACACTGATAATGGTTTGAAAGCCTCTAAGATCTATGATATTATTGAGGATGTTGAAGGAAATATTCTCATATCTGACCAAACCAATGGATTGACAATCTTCAAAGGAGACGCTTTTCTGACGATTAACGAAAAAGAGATCCTTCCTGACCAGAACGTTAATGCGATTTACCAGGACAAGTCCGGATCATTATGGTTCGGAACAAATGCCGGAATATCGCGTTATTTACCGGGATCAGATAAAAAAGCTATCATATATAATGAAGCCAGTAATTCAATCTATCAGGAAATCAGATTCTTCAGGGAGGACAGGGATGGCAATTTATGGATAGGGTCAAATGAAGGCGGAGTTATCATGTACAATATGAAGACCTCTAAGTTTGAGGCACAGCCATATATAAACTCTATACTTTACCGAGGAGGGCAGGTGAAAGCTCTTGAGATTGACAAAGAAAATAATCTTTGGATAGGAACTGTCGACGGAGTTGCAGTCGGTACAATTAATGAGCAAAACTTTCAGCGGTATACTATTCTCGATAGCCTTACTGTATCAGGAATTACCGCATTGTATTGTGATCCCAAAGGTGATGTGTGGGTCGGAACTGAACCGCGCGGTGTTAAGCCTGTACTTATCAGGTACAACAGACAGACAAAAAATTTTAAATCTGTTAAAGGGCTTGTGGGATTAAATCCGAAAACTCTGACAATGGATCAAAAAGGTATTTTATGGATCGGTACCGGACAGGGATTACTTGCATTAAAAGACGATTCAGTATTATTTTCTGTTACCACGGATGATGGCCTGTTATCAGATAACATCAACCTGCTGACTGTAGGGAAGGATGGAAGCATCTATATCGGTACCAATTATGGATTGAACAGGTATTTCCCAGAGAGCAAAAGGATCTTTTCTTATACTGAAAGAAACGGTTTCACAGGAATCGAAACCAAACCTAATGCCGTTTACGAGAGTAAGGCTGGCGAACTCTGGTTTGGAACAGCTAACGGAGCAACAAAACTGACTCCTGAAAAGACGTCAACAAAGGAACTTGAACCTCTTACCCACATAATGGGCATGCGGGTTAATTATGAAACAGTTGAAATGGTTCCGGGGATGAAACTTAGTTATAGCGAAAGATCTGTGCTTTTCGACTATTACAGTATCTGCCTCACTAACCCTGATGTTGTTAGATATAAAGTTAAACTTGAGGGAGCTGATGTTGACTGGAGGCCTGTTACGGATCAGACAAGAGCAATTTATTCGGGTTTACCATCAGGCAGGTATACATTTATGGTTATTGCAAGTAATAGTCAGGGTATCTGGAATACTAATCCTGTAACTTACAGTTTCTTAATAAAACCTCCTTTTTATCTCTCCTGGTGGTTTATTTTAACCTCTGTAATTCTGACAGTTGTCATAGTTGTTCTTTACATTCATATGAGGGAGCAGAGTCTCATAAAAGAAAAGATTATTCTAGAAGAAAAGGTAAGGGAGAGGACCGCTGAGGTTGTACAGAAAAGTATGGAGATCGAAGAGAAGAACAGGGATATTACTGCAAGTATCCGTTATGCAGAGCGTATTCAGCGGGCTATGCTTCCGCGTGAAGATACTTTCCTTGAAACATTCGTCCTTTTTATGCCTAAAGACATAGTGAGTGGTGATTTCTACTGGATGTACGATAATGGAGATCAGCAGTTTATAGCAGCATGCGATTGCACCGGACACGGTGTTCCGGGTGCATTCATGTCGATCATCGGACATAACTCGCTTAATAAAGTTGTGCGAGAGTATGGAATTACCCGGCCCTCTGCAATTATGGATCAGCTTAATACAGAAGTGCTTAAAGCTCTGATGCAGCGAAATGAAGAAACAATTAATGACGGAATGGACATGGCTATTGTCGCTTACGATAAAAAGCATCATAAACTCGATTTTGCCGGAGCCTATAATCCATTATATGTAGTAAGAAAAGGAGAAGTATTTGCTTATAAGGGCGACAGGTTCCCAATAGGGATGACTGCAATCGGCGATAAAAAGAGCTTCACAAATCAAAGTATCGAGATTCAGTCGGGCGATATGATATATATGTGTTCCGACGGTTATGCAGACCAGTTCGGATCGGCTGATATAAAGAAATATAAGTCGGGAAATGTTAAGAAACTGCTGTCGGAGATTTATCATCTTCCGGTAGATGAGCAGCGTGAAAAACTTAAAAATGAAATTATCGAATGGAGAGGAGAACTTCAGCAGGTTGATGATATACTCTTTATCGGGACAAAAATACCCTAGAGTCAGATTTTAGCGATTTTCCTCCATTCTTCACTTCCTTTTTCTCTGTTTATGAGGGCTTTTAGTGCTTCTTCAGGCGTGTTAACTACCTGCCATATGCCTTTATGCTCAGATCTGAGAAAATGGTTCTCAACCATATTTTCAAGAAAATCAATAAGATGGTCATAAAAGCCCAGGGTATTAAGAATTATAATCGGTCCGTCAAACAGGCTCAGTTGCTTAAGCGTTATCGCCTCTGTAAGTTCTTCAAGCGTGCCAACACCTCCGGGTAATGCAATAACTCCATCGGAAAGATCGAACATCTTCTTTTTACGTTCCCCCATATCAAGGGTCACTATCATATCCTCGATACCGTCATGCCCCCAGCCTTCGTCCTGCATAAAAGAGGGAATAACCCCGGTGACTTTTCCTCCGTTTTTAATTACAGCATCGGCAAGTATTCCCATCAGGCCTATTCCGCCGCCGCCATAAACCACTTCAATATTCGAAAAAGCAAGGATCTCGCCAAGCTTTGAGGCGGCATTGTTGTAATCGTTGTTAATACGGCTGCTTGATGAGGCAAACACACAAACTTTCATAAAATGGAATTAAAAAGGCCGTTACAGATAAACCGAACGGCCATATTTTTAAAGAAAATATACTAAAGAAGGGGATTAAGTTTGGCAACAAATGTGTTCTTCGGGACAGCACCAACCTGTTTGTCAGCGATCTTTCCGTCTTTAAAGTAAAGAACAGTAGGAATGTTCCTGATGCCAAATTTTGCTGCGACTCCCGGATTGCTGTCAACATCGCATTTAAATACGAGAGCTTTCCCTGCAAACTCATTTGAAATCTCTTCAATAATCGGACCTACCATTCTGCATGGTCCGCACCATTCTGCCCAGAAATCAACTAGAACAGGTTTATCTGATTTCATTACCAGTTCATCAAAATTGCTGTCGGTTACTTCTTGTGCCATAATTATAACTTGTTTAATTGTTTACCATATTTACCTGCCGCAAAGATAGCTAATTAACTTTAAATTCTATACCGGGATGATCTTCGAGATATGATATAAAACTGTTGTTGAGCCTTACCCTAATAGTCCTAGAAAACATAGGGAGAGAAATTTTATCCTCGGAATCAAGAAACAGAAATTTTAATTCAGTCTCACCCTTATTCTCATTGACAAGTTCCTTCAGTTCATTAATCATCTCTGCGTTTATGTTTTCAGGATCTACCTTCAGTGTTACAGATTTGATAAGTTCATCCTTAACACTTGACAAAAGATTAATTGTTTTGATCTTGAACTCCAGTTCATCTTCCTTATATTTTCTTTTCTGTACCCTTCCTTTAATAAGAAGATAATACCCCATTGTGAAGAACTTACTGTTATCTATGAATTCCTTATCGAACATCATAAACCTGAATGAGTCTGTATAGTCCTGAATTGTGAAAGAACCATATGGCTTACCGTTTTTCCCGATGCCGTTTCTGGTTTCCGTTACCATTCCTGCCACAGTAACATCCCTGTCGAGATAATCGCGCATATTTTGCAGATCAGCAAGTGTGGCCGTAGTGAATGTATTAATCTCAAGTTTAAAATCATCCAAAGGGTGAGATGAAAGATAGATTCCTATTACCTCTTTCTCCCTGTTTAGCTTTTCAAGTTTTGGCCAGTCGGGACAAGGCGAAGGCTCAGGCTTAACCATGTCGAATCCGCCTGATTCTCCGAATAGTGACTGCTGACTAGAGTTCTTTACCATTCTGGCGTTATTGCCATATCTGATAAGGCTTTCAATAAAGCTCGTCCCCTTTGTATCAAGTGAAAAATATTGGGCCCGTATTACACTGCCGAAACAGTCGAAAGCACCTGCAACAGCCATTGCCTCAAGGTTCTTTTTGTTAAGGGAGTTAAGGTTAGCCCTCTCAACAAGATCATATATGTCCTTGAAAAGGCCATTCTTTTCCCTCTCTTCAATTAGCTGTAAAACAGCACTTTCCCCGACTCCTTTTATCGCACCAAGTCCGAACCTGATGTTTCCGTCTTTATTTACAGTGAATTTGAGATTACTTTCATTCACATCCGGACCAAGTACTTCCATGCCCATCCTGCGTGTCTCATCCATGAAAGTTGTGATCTTCTTGATATCGCTGATATTGCGGCTGAGAACAGCAGCCATATACTCTGCAGGGTGGTTTGCTTTAAGATATCCTGTCTGAAACGCAACCAGAGCATAGCATGTTGAATGAGATTTGTTAAACGCATACTGGGCAAAAGCTTCCCAGTCGGACCATATTTTATTTACAATAGATTCATCATAACCTTTCCTTGTACAGCCTTCCTGGAATTTGATTTTCATCTCATCCATTATGGAGCGTTTCTTTTTCCCCATCGCTTTTCTGAGAGAGTCAGCTTCTCCTTTTGTGAAACCGGCAAGCTCCTGAGATAGTAACATCACCTGTTCCTGGTATACCGTAATGCCATAAGTATCATCAAGATACTTCTCCATTTCAGGTATTGGATAGTCAATCTTCTCTGTTCCGTGTTTCCTTCTGATAAATTTCGGGATATACTCCATTGGTCCCGGTCTGTACAGAGCATTCATCGCTATCAGGTCCTCCAGCCTGTTCGGCTCAAGATCCCTGAGGTACCTTTTCATCCCGGTTGATTCAAACTGGAATATGGCAGTTGTTTCGCCGTTGCTGAAAAGCTCAAATGTTTTTTTATCATCCAGAGGGAGATCATCAATATCTATCTCGATACCTTTCGATTTCTTTATATTGTCGATAGCATCTTTAATAATGGAGAGGGTTTTGAGCCCTAAGAAGTCCATTTTAAGAAGGCCAACTGACTCTACATGGCTTCCGTCATATTGTGTTGCATACAGATCAGTATCTTTTGCAGTACAGAGGGGAATATAATTATCGAGAGAGTCTTTACCAATAATAATACCACAGGCATGGACTCCTGTCTGCCTCACTGAGCCTTCAAGCACTTCTGCATACTTGAGTGTCTGGGCAATCAGTTTATTTGAGGAGTCTCTTTCTTTTGCAAGTTCAGGAACCTCTTCATAAGCAGCCTTAAGTGTAATTCCCGGACGTTCAGGAACAAGTTTGGCCAGCCTGTCGGCATCAGGCAGAGGCAGTTTCTGTACCCTGGCAACATCCCTGATTGCCATTTTTGCTGCCATTGAACCAAATGTAATAATATGGGCTACTTTATCGTGTCCGTACTTATTTACAACATATTTCAATACTGAATCTCTTCCGTCTTCATCAAAGTCAATATCAATATCAGGCATTGAGATACGGTCGAGGTTAAGAAACCTTTCGAAAAGAAGTCCGTATTTAATAGGATCTATATCGGTGATTCTGAGGCAAAAAGCTACTGCAGACCCTGCTGCAGACCCTCTTCCCGGTCCGACTGAAACACCCATCTCCCTGGCTGCACGAAGAAAGTCCTGGACGATTAGAAAATACCCGGGAAATCCCATTTTGGCGATCATGGCAAGCTCAAAATCAAGTCTTTCAGTCTGTTCGTCAGTAAGAGTGCCCCACCTCTTTTCAGCCCCTTTATATGTAAGGAATTTCAGATATTCATCTTTGTCGGTGAATCCCTCAGGTAATTCGAACTCGGGCATTATAGGATCGTGATCGAGTTTGTATTTTTCAATTTTCTCAACCAGTCCGGCAACATTGTCAACAGCTTCAGGTATATCGCTGAAGATGACACGCATCTCTTCCTCACTCTTAAGGTATTCCTGTTTCGAATACCTTAACCTGTTAGGATCATCAATATCCCTGGCTGTATTTATGCAAATAAGTCTGTCGTGTGCTTCTGCATCTTCTGCATTAATAAAATGGACATCATTTGATGCAAGGATCTTCACATTATGTTTGGCAGAAAGCTTCCGGAATGCCTCAATCACTTTCTGCTGAAGAGGGAATGCAGATCTGTCTGCTTCGGGATCGTAAGTTTCGTGTCGCTGGATCTCGAGATAGAAATCTTCTCCGAAGATATCCTGATATGTTTTCAGGGCAGCTTCTGCTCCCTGCATGGTTCCGTTAAGAATTTCATCCTGTATCTCGCCTGCCAGACAGGCAGAAGATGCTATAATGCCTTCACTGTATTTCTTAAGAAGCTCTTTATCAACACGTGGTTTGTAATAGAATCCTTTTATCCAGGCTATTGATACAAGTTTAATCAGGTTTTTATATCCGGTCAGATTTTTAGCAAGTAATATCAGATGGTCGCCTGAGCGATCCTCCTTTACATTCACTTCACCAATAGATCTTTTAGCGACATAGATCTCACAGCCGATAATGGGTTTAATCCCTTTTTTGGTAGCATGATTATGAAACTCTTTTACCCCGAACATGTTACCATGATCGGTGATCGCAACTGCATCCATCCCAAGGGTTTTAACCCTCTCCATCAGCAAGCTAATATTTGAGGCCCCATCAAGGATAGAGTATTGAGTATGAAGGTGTAAGTGAGCAAATCCTGCCATTGACGGATGTTTAATTAGAGGTGTGATCAGTTCACAAAAATAGGTAAAATAGGAATAAGAAAACTGATGAAACAGAAAGTGTGAATAAATATTCTGTTGGACATAAATTACCTTTTGTTAAGTCAAAACTGCATTGTGTTGGTTGATCGAAAATATCAGGAATCATATAGATTATTTTGTTAACTGTGACTTAGTCACTATTTGAGACAGTAAAAAGGAATCCATGAATTCCTGAATATTTATTTATTAAACTAACCTAAAAGTTATGAGAAAACTTCTCTTGTTATTTTTAGTTTTTTTCTCGGTTTCACTAACAGTGATAGCCCAGCAAAAAACAATTACCGGTACAGTGATCTCCTCGGTTAAGGAGGAAGGTGCATTGCCGGGTGTTTCTGTTTCTGTAAAAGGAACAACAACAGGTATCATCACCGATTTGAACGGCAAATATTCGCTGCAGGTACCCGGGAATGCAACTGCTTTGGTCTTTTCCTATATTGGAATGAAGAAGCAGGAGGTTCCGGTTGACAACAAAACGGTAATAGATGTAATACTTGAACCCGATCTGTTGGGATTAGATGAGGTTGTTGTAACGGCAATCGGTATTTCAAGGGAGAAAAAATCGCTTGGGTATGCGGTTCAGGATGTAAGCGGTGATAATATCAACAGGGCAAAGACAGGAAATGTTCTTTCTGCAATTACCGGAAAGGTAGCCGGAGTGAATATTACCAGTTCTGCAGGTACAGCAGGTGCTGCATCATTTATTAACATCCGCGGACAGAACTCAATTACCGGAAGCAACCAGCCTCTCTTTGTTGTCGACGGAGTTCCCATAGACAACTCAATGGATTATTCAGGTAATCCCGACGATCTGCAGAACAACCTTACCCAGGGTTATAATTATTCGAACAGGGCAATTGATTTAAACCCTGATGATATCCAGACAATCTCTGTATTAAAGGGAGGTGCTGCAACAGCACTTTATGGTATGAGAGCCGGCAACGGAGCCATTTTAATCACAACCAAAAAGGGTAGTGATACCGGAGGTAAGATAGGCATCAGCATTTCTTCATCAGTTGCTTTTGACAAAGTTAACAGGCTACCTGAAATACAAATGATTTATGCTCAGGGATATAACGGCGTTTATGCAACAAATACTCCATATTCGTGGGGGCCTAAAATATCAGATTTGCGCTATGACGGGGCAACTGATTATCCGCGCGACCGTAATGGAAGGCTGGTGCTGGCAAGCGCTCCAACAGCAAAGGCCGATTTGCTTGCAAATGCCTATGATAATCCGGGGAATTTCTTCCAGACAGGCCTTACATATAATAATAACGTATCGCTCTCAGGAGGTAATAAGGATGCAAACTTCTTTATATCAATCGGTAACAACTCATCAAAGGGTATTATCCCGAGAAATACATTTGGGAAAACATCTGTAAAGATGATAGGAGAGACTAAACTGGGAGATAAACTCAGAGTATCGGCCAGTGCAAACTACATACGCTCAGGAGGAGAAAGAGTGCAGCAGGGATCTAACACTTCAGGTGTAATGCTTGGACTGTTTCGCTGTACTCCGACATTTGACAACAGTAACGGGCATGGAAAAGATGGTTATAAGTTCGAAGACTCATATATGTTAACTGATGGTTCAGGTCTTCCCCGCAGGTATGCCGGCTATGATAATCCATACTGGACAGTTAATAAAAATAATATGATTGACCAGGTAGACCGCTTAATAGCATATGCAATGCTGGTTTATAATCCACTTTCGAATATGACAGTGACTTACAGGATAGGAGAGGACGTATATTCTGACAGAAGGAAAGGGCACACCGCACTTATGTCTGCCAATATTCCTGACGGGCAGCAGGAAGATGATTTTCACTACAATAACAGCATTAACTCTGACCTTACAATTAATTATACAAAGGAACTATTCTCAGGATTTTCTACGAGTTTGACCGCCGGGCAGAATATGTTCCAGAGCCATACTCAGCAGATATATACCCAGGGTAACGGATTTGTAGTTCCTGATTTCTATCACATGTCCAATACATCTTCACAGCTGGTACGTGAAAATACTACAAAGTATCGTACAGCAGCCCTTTTTGCCGATCTCCAGTTCTCGTTCAAAAATATGCTGTATCTGGGTTTCACAGGAAGAAATGAGTGGTCGACTACATTGCCGGTCGACGATAACAGCTTTTTCTTCCCGTCAGCCAGCCTTGGTTTTATTTTCAGTGAGTTACCCGGATTAAAAGGGAATGATATTCTTTCGTACGGAAAACTTAGAGCATCGTATGCCAAAATAGCAAACCATGCAACACCTTATAATATAGAGAACACATTTACATCGGCTCAGATTTCAGACGGATGGGCAACAGGGGCATCTTTCCCATTCAATGGCGTTGCCGGATTCGCTCCGTTCAATACACTGGCAAATCCTACAATAAGGCCTGAGATTCTTTTATCGAGGGAGTTAGGGCTGGAGGTAAAGCTTCTCAATAACCGGATGAATTTTGATATTTCTTACTATAACAATCAAAACAGTGACTTACTAATCAGTGTTCCGGTTACAGGAAGTACAGGATATAATGCCCAGTATATGAATGCCGCTACAATGGAAAACAAAGGTATTGAGATTATGGCTAATGTGGTTCCGGTTGCAACAAACGATTTTAACTGGGGTGTTACATTCAACTTTTCACAAAACAAAAACAAAGTCCTTTCTCTTGCTCCCGGTGTTACAGATATCAGCCTGGGAGGATTTACGGGCAGTACAATAAATGTAGTGGCCGGAGAGCCCTATGGCAGTATGTTCAGTACAAGTTTTTACAAGGATGATCAGGGTCGTGTTATAATTAATGATGATGCCACAAATTCAGGATATGGTTATCCCATCCTCGATCCGACAATGAAATCTTTGGGTGCTATCTCTCCAAACTGGCTTCTTGGAATCAGCAGTGACCTGTCTTACAAAGGATTAGGGTTTTCTTTCCTGTGGGATATAAAGAACGGTGGAATTATGTGGGACGGTACAAGATCAAGACTTGTAGGTTTCGGTGTAGCTAAAAGTACCGAAAACAGAGGTGAGGCAGTTACCTTCGAGGGAGTTAAAGGACATGTTACTGATGGCGTTGTGATCACTTCCGGAGTAACTAATGATATTCAGACTACTTACTCACAATACTATTATGTAAACATCGGAGGAGGCGCAGGTCCGGCTCAGGAACAATTTGTAGAAAAAACTGATTGGGTAAGACTGCGTGAAGTTACTCTTTCCTATGATTTTGGTAAGGTGATAAAGAATTCCTTTCTGAAACAGATGAATGTGTATTTTACAGGTCGTAACCTTTGGCTATCAACACCTTATAAGGGCATTGATCCTGAGACTAACCTTATGGGTGCATTTAACGCACAGGGACTCGATTATTTTAATATGCCAAACACAAAGTCATATGTATTTGGTTTAAAACTTGATTTTTAATTCTATAAAGTATCAGAATATGAAAAAGATATTTATTTCTATATTTTTATTCGCCGGGCTGTTCAGCTCATGCGATAAATGGATTGATCCGGAAATGAATGTGGATCCGAATAATCCAAAAGATGTTGCCCTGGCACAACTGATTGCCCCTGTTGAAGCCAATCTGGCCTATATTGTGGGTGGAGAACTTGCCAGGTGGGACTGTGTATGGATGCAGCAGATTGCCGGATTGCAAAGTCAGGCAGCCAATAATGACATCTATATAATTAGTGAGTCTGACGTTACCAATGCCTGGAGCTGGAACCTCTATTCTCCGGGAATGATTGATACCAAGATTATTATGGATAAAGCAGCTGCCACTAATTCACCCCATTATGCAGGTGTTGGTAAAATACTGATGGCTTATCAGCTTGGTGTGGTAACCGATAACTGGGGTGATGCACCCTATTCAGAGGCATTAAAAGGAGCCGCCAACAATTTTAAACCTAAGTTTGATTCGCAGCAGGAAATTTATAATACTATTTTCACACTGCTGAATGAAGCTATAACCGATCTTAGTGCGGCATCAAGCGTTTTCAGTCCTGATGTTGAAGATCTGATTTATAACGGAGACCTTGAGAAATGGACAAAGACTGCTTACGCTTTAAAAGCCAGATATAGCATTCACCTTGCTAAAAGGAATGGGTCATCTGCATATACAAATGCTCTGGCAGCAATTGCAAATTCATATACAAGCAATGATGATGATTTTAAGTTTGTGTTTGGTTCAGCTTATAACAACTCAAATCCGATTTATCAGTCGGAACAGGAACGTGGCGGATACTATTCAGCGAGTGCAACATATGTAGATATGCTTTTGGCAAACAACGACCCGCGTTTATTAGTATATTTTGATGGAGCAGTAGGGTCCAAGCCCGGAGAGCCTGATGCAAGCGCTTCAACTTTTGGAGCTGCATATGCTTCTGCTGAGTCTCCTGTATATTTAATGTCATATGCAGAATTGAAATTCATTGAGGCGGAGGCAAGGTTTAAACTCAATCCTGCTGATCCGTTGGCAATTGCGGCATGCAATGAAGGGATAAAAGCTTCACTTGAAAGGGAAGGAGTATATGGCGACGGTACCTGGTTCAATGCCAATAAAGTAACTGCCGGCAATATCTCATTGGAAAAGATAATGAATCAAAAATACCTCAGTGCTTTTATGCAGATCGAAACATGGACCGACTGGCGCCGTACCGGATATCCTGTTCTGGCACTGGCAACAGGAGCTGTTACAAGTGAGATCCCACGCAGATTACCATATTCTGATGAAGAGAGATTGTATAACTCTGTAAATTATCCGACCGGAGTGACTATTACAAGTAGAGTATGGTGGGATGCTAACTAAAGAATATTAATTTATTTTATCGATAGCCGGAGAGATCTCTCCGGCTATTTTTTTATTTTGTTTTTTAATCAATTTGATTTCATATTTAAATTAATATTCGGTTATTTTGGTGTTTTTTTTATCAAAATTAAATAATATGAATAAATTTGTTTAATGACTCCTGTCCGAGTTTGGAACAGTAAATAAAAGAAAACGCAGTTAAATTTTTAAAACCTAAACTAAGAGTTATGAGAAAAATCTTTATTTTTTTGGCACTGTTGCTTTTAACAGGTTCTCTTGTTATAGCGCAAACAGTGCAGCTTTCGGGTACAGTTACCAGTGCCGACGATGGTCTCCCCATACCCGGAGTATCTGTTACGGTCAAAGGGACTACTTTGGGTGCAATTACAGGAGTTGATGGAAAATACTCCATTCAGGCAACTGCAGATGTAAAAACCCTTTTATTCAGTTTTATTGGTTATAAAAGCCAGGAGGTGGTAATCGATGGTAAAACAAAAATCGACATCGTCCTTGAACAGGATCTGGTTATGATCAATGAAGTTGTTGTTGTTGGTTACGGAACCCAGATAAAATCGAAAGTTACAGGGAGTATAGCAAAAGTAGATGGTAATGTTCTCAAAAACGTTCCGGTAGTTACTGTAGAGCAGGCACTTCAGGGTAAGACGGCCGGCGTTTTTATCGAGTCAGTAAATGGTAAGTCAACAGGTACAACAAATATGAGAATCCGCGGATCCTCCTCCATTACAGCTACCAACCAGCCTCTTTTTGTTGTTGATGGGATTCCTTTAACAACAGAAGCATTGAACTTTTCAGGTGCAGTTATTAATCCTCTTACTTCAATAAATTTCAACGATGTTGAGTCAATAGATATTCTCAAAGATGCTGCCTCTTCAGCTATTTATGGTTCAAGAGGTGCCAACGGTGTTGTTCTTATTACAACTAAGAAGGGTATCAGCGGAAATACAAAACTTAATTTCACTATACAGTCAGGTTTTAATGAAGCTTCCAGAAGAAGGGACTTTATGAATGCTGAAGAGTATATTTCCTACTTCAGGGAATCTGCAGTTAATGGTGACCTTACAGATGATGCGTACTATGGCGATCCTGTGGGCACTAACGATTACTGGAGAAGACATGTTGAAACCAGGCTTAAGAGATATTCAGGCTGGGCTGCCAATATTGATGGAACCGGTAAATATCTTGGTTCTCAGGTTGATACCGACTGGCAGGACCTTGCATTCCAAAAGGGTAAAATCTTCTCAGCAGACATGTCGGCTCAGGGAGGTAATGACAAACTAAAATACTTTACAAGTCTTTCCTATAATAATTCTGAAGGAATACTTGTATCAAATGGTATTGAAAAGGTCTCTGCAAGATTAAACGTCGACAATAAGGTCAATAAATACATCGATATGGGCTTCGCGTTAAGCTTGAACCGCACCAGTATTGACCAGGTTTCAGCTGACAATGCCTTTTCAACTCCGATGCAGCTTGTTGCTCTGTCGCCAATAACCCCTCCGCGCGATCTTGATGGAGTTTTGTATAACACACCAACCACAACATACTATAACGGATTACTTGATGTGGAATATGCAACAAGGGATATTATTGAGTACAGAACTGTTGCTAACGGATATCTTACAGTAAATCTGATGGATGGACTGAAGTGGAGAAATGAATTTGGGTTTGATCTCTATAATATAAAGGAGAACGGAAGATATGGAACACGCACAGAATCAGGAACAGGAAGAAATGGTTATGGTTTTTTCAATTACGGACAAAACCAGAATGTTACAACCAAATCGTACCTCGATCTGCTTAAATCGTTTGGTGATTTTGGATTGAGTGCTGTTCTCGGTACCGAGTTCCAGTATACAACAGTTGATAATGCCCGTTCCGAAGGTGAGCAGTTCCCTCTAGACGATCTGAAAACCCTGGCAAGTGCAGGTTTAATTACTTCAGGTACTTCAACTCTTACGAAATACAGTTTCCTCTCATATTTCTCGAGGGTTAACTTTGACTATAAGGCAAAATATCTGTTTACAGTATCGGGTCGTATTGACGGATCTTCAAGGTTTGGAAAGAACAACAGGTATGGTGTTTTCCCTGCAGCATCAGTAGGCTGGGTACTGACCAAGGAGGATTTTCTATCAAGCAGTAGTTTAATTAGCTTCCTTAAACTCAGAACAAGTTACGGTCTTACAGGTAATGCCGGAATTGGAAACTTCGGACACTTAGGTCTTTATGGCGTAGGAAGCTATAACAGCCTCTCAGGTCTCTATCCGACTCAGATTCCAAACCCTGATCTTGGCTGGGAATCAACACATCAGCTCGATTTTGGAATTGACTATGGATTTTTCAAAAACCGCATATCAGGGGAGATCGATTATTATGTAAAGGAGACAAAAGATCTTTTGCTTAATGTCCCTGTGCCTGCAACATCAGGTTATAATACTCAGATACAGAACATAGGATCAGTATCGAATAAGGGATTTGAGTTTGTTTTAAACACAAATAATCTCACCGGGAAATTTACATGGAACACAAGCCTCAACTTCTCTTACAACAAAAATGAAGTTACTGACCTTGGCGGCCAGAAATCGATCGATAATGGAAGTGCACGTTACATGAATATTGTGAAAGTGGGTCAGCCAATCGGTGTTTTTTATGGAGCAGAATATGCAGGTGTTGACCCTGCCAATGGAGATGCATTATGGTATGTAAATACTCAGGATGCTGATGGTAATGTTACAGATCATACCACAACTACAAATGACTTTACAAATGCGAACTTTATTGTTCTTGGAAGACCAACACCAAATATTCTTGGTGCAATAACAAATACACTTGGTTTTAAAGGAGTTGAACTGGCATTTACTTTCCAGGGAGTTACGGGAAACAAGATTCATCTTATTGGCGACCAGTGGATGGCTGCCAACGGTGTATGGTACGACAACCAGCTCTCATCACAGCTTGCAAGCTGGAAGAAGGCAGGCGATATTACAAATGTACCACAGGCCAGACTTGGTTGGGATAATGGCGATCAGAGCCGTAACAGCAGATACCTTTCCGACGGAGCTTACATGAAACTGCGCAGCCTATCGCTTAGTTATGAGATGCCTAAAAACATTGTAAGTAAAACCGGCCTCGACAGGATCAGGATATTTATACAGGGACAAAACCTTCTTACATTCACAAAGTATGAAGGATGGGACCCGGAAGTATCTACCGATTTTCTTAATGACAACATTACATCGGGATGCGATTTTTATTCTGCACCGCAACCCAGATCAGTTGTATTCGGTATAAATATCGGTTTATAAATTTTTAATATCAGAAACGATGAATAGAAAAATTTCAATCATAGCGATAGTTGCACTTCTTGGAATATTTACAGGATGCGACAAATATCTTGATCTTGAGCCTTCTCAGAGTATAAGCGAGAATCTGGCTCTGACATCAGATGCGAACGTAAAAAGTGTACTTCTCGGAGCTTATTCCCAGTTCGATGATCCGGGTATTTATGGAGGTAACCTTCTCAGGAATGCTGAGCTTCTCGGAGGCACAGGTGAAATCCAGTGGGTTGGTACATACATCGATCCCAGGCAGATCTTTAACAAAACAATGATCGCCTCAAATTCTGAGGCATATGTTCATTGGAGAGATGCATATGAAGTTATTAATTCTGTTAACAATATACTCTCGGCCCTTGATGTAGTAAAAGCTGCAGACAAAGACAGAGTTGAAGGAGAGGCTCTCTTCCTTCGCGGACTCATGTATTTTGACCTTGTCAGGTTCTTTGCCCAGCAGTATCAGTTCGGCACTGCAAATACACAATTGGGTGTACCGCTGGTTCTTACACCAACCAGTGGTATAAATAACAGCAGTTTTGTTGGTCGTAATACAGTCGATGAAGTTTATAATCAGGTAATTACTGATCTTATTGCTGCAGCAGGCAAGCTACCTGTGGATAACGATGTATATGCTTCAAAAGGAGCTGCTAATGCACTTCTTGCAAGGGTATACCTTCAGAAAGGCGACTATGCCAATGCAAGAGATGCTGCGAGTGCAGTTATAGCTTCAGGAGAATATGCCCTTGAAACATCATATGCTGATGTATTTAATAACGACAATAATACAGCTGAAGACATATTTGGGCCGGGATGGCGACATTGATATCCTTGATGCTCATCTCGATCTTTACCCTGCCGGTGATGAGAGAAAGGATCTGTTCTTTGTTGGTAACGGAGCATGGAGATCAGGTAAGTGGAACAATCAGTATGGTGTTATTAACCTTATCCGTCTCGCTGAGATGTATCTGATCAGGGCTGAGTGCAATGTAAGGTTATCTACTGCCGTAGGTGCTGCTCCACTCGATGATTTCAATAGAATCCATACAAGGGCAGGTTTGCCAGTTGTAACTTCGGTATCTCTTTCCGATGTACTTCTTGAAAGAAGACTTGAACTTTCATTCGAAGGTCATAAGATACACGATGTGAGAAGGTTACAGCTTAATGTAGGTTCATTGCCATATAACGATGCAAAACTTCTTTTCCCGATACCGGAAAGAGAACTTGAAGCAAACCCGACTCTGAAAACACAACAGAACACAGGATATTAGTATATAATGGAGTTAGTGATAAGACGGCAGTAATTGAAACTGCCGTCTTTTTTTTCGTATTTGTTCCTGAATTAATTATTAATATTATATCTTTGCAGCCACATTTTTAAAAACAGGTTAAATAAATTAAGCGTAAGAATTAATGGCAGTTAAAATCAGATTAGCTAGAAAAGGCCGCAAGAAGCTGGCCTTCTACCACATTGTGGTTGCAGATA
>JFJP01000304.1_pt1 | contig 17343 bp, 19 predicted proteins | sample 431651 | NCBI WGS metagenome assembly JFJP01 (sample SAMN02602958, study PRJNA72255) | Microbial mat metagenome, whole genome shotgun sequencing project. | biome: fresh water; feature: sink hole; material: water; isolation source: purple microbial (photo- and chemosynthetic) mats found in...
ACCTTCAGCATGGTGTGGGTCTTGCCAACGCCGGGGGCCATGCCGAAGAAGATCTTCAGCTTGGCCCGCGGCGGGGGTTCTTCCTCGCCCGAAAGCTTCGGCAAGGGTTGGTCAGGATTGGGTCGATGGGGTTCCACACCATCAGTCTAGAATGGATTCGTCCAGAGCCAAGTGCGTCATCTTCAGAATCAGCGGCCCAGGAATGCGGCGGTGTCTGGCGTGGGACAGATGTTCCGATTCCTCGACAGGTCGGAAGCCATGTCCCATGCTTCCCCATCCAGGCGTGCCTAGGCATCGCCTCCCGCACAGTGCCCAAGGCTGGCTAATGATTTAATCATTAGCTCCAGAACGCTCCAGGGATCGCCCTCCCGAAGGGGCTCCTGAGTCTGTGCCCCCCCCCTGGACCACAATGTTGATGAGCAAGTGGAACCATGACCAGACGGTGAACATTGGGATCAGTAAGTTCCTTGGTCTTCTGCTCCACGCATCGCTAAAAGACCGCATCCCGATCGATCACATACTCTTTGAACCGGTCACCGAGCTCGCTCCAGTCCATGGGGGCCTTGTAGTGGATGGGATACCAGTCGGCGGCATGCATGTTGATTTTTTGGACCTGGACCTCAGTGTAGCTTGCCACCTATTTGTAAAAGGGGAAAAGCCGTTGACGTCGTGAGTTCTAACGCGTTATTTGTTTTCCACGAGGTGGATATATGGCTGTAATGGCCCCTTCGAAGAAAAGCACACCACAGAAATCAAAATATGAACTCTGGCAAGACACCATCAACCTAGCGGCCGCAGACCCTCGCTGGCAGGAATATGATAAGGATATAAAGAGAATCGTAGACGAGTACAATCGCTATCTTTCTGGCTCCGCGAATTTCTTCCCTCTTGATTGGCGCTTGATCAAGGCGATGGTGTGGACAGAGACTGGGGCCCATCACCCGAAATGGAAAACGCGCCCCATTCAAATCGGGAACGAAGGGGATCCTGGCCTACAGACTCTACTATCGGGGAAAGAGGGTGCCTTGCTTGTCATTCCACCAGCCATCTTTCAGCAACTCTCCCTTTACAAGGTGCGCACCAATCCTATTGCAAACATCCAGGCAGGTGCTGGGTACTTGCTTATGCGATGCGCCTACTACGGGCAAAGAACGACAATCGATCCCCAGGACAGCAAAGTGTACGAATACACAATCAAAGCCCATGACAGTTACAGCAAGATCGCTCGTGAACAGGGAACCACCTTGGATGTTCTAAGGAAATTGAACCCTAAGGTAAGTGAGAACCATCTTCTACTTGGCACTGTCGTCCAGTATCAAAAGGCCACGACAAATACAGCGATTACCGGCTGGATGTCTTTCACCACGAGGACCTTTGCCGACCGATACAACGGTCATGGAGATGTGGGCTATCAGAAGAAGCTGGACTATTGCCTGTCGGTCATGAATCGCCCGGCTCGTAGCGGCAATTGATGAATGCGTTCCTTCGATCGGAGAGTCGGGTGAAGCGAAGTGCAACACGTGGTTTCAAGGTGTTTGCCATCCTTTTGCTAGGTTGGATGGCGTTCGCGTCCGCGCCCATCGACCGGATCTTCGTCGGAACATACAGCGGTTCGGGTCGCGCCTGCGATGGGGCGCTGAAGCTCACGTCGAGATCATTTTCGTGGTCTACACCGTTCACATCCATCAAGAAGTCTCCGTATGAGATTCTTGAGCAGAATGTGGATGGCTCTCGCCAGACCGTGGCTCTCCTGCTGAGAAAGAAGCCCAAGGGCTGGTTCTATCCGGTCGTGACAATCCAGCATACCGAGGATATTCCCGAGAGATTCTGGAGTGTCATGGGCTACCAGTCTCTGGACGACTACAAGAACAACAACCAGCCCGACTCCTTGGGATGCTTGATGATCAAGTAAGTTGGGTAATGAACTCATCCCGAGACTGCGGAAAATGGAACGTAATCTGATTGGAATCCAAGGCAGTCCCTCGGCATTCCGCCTGGATATTCGAATTTGTTGAGTGGGCATTTTCGATGATTTCAACCGTATGGCTGTCTGCGTCATCTTTGTTAATGAATGTTCGCTTGACTGATGCATGCAAGCTGAGCTGATATCTCCCGGCTTCAGGCTTGATCTTGAAATGCAGGATCTTGGAGCTGGAAGTACTCACACCCGCACAAAGAGGCAGGCAGACCACCACCATCGCTAGCCAAAACTGGAACGACATATCAAATCCTGATCACGCATAATATCAACACGATTTTGCCGATCTCAACGATTCCAGTGAATCCGATTCGGGTTGACGTCACACCATCTGTTTCGCTACCTCTACGACCTTGTCCACCGTCAGCCCGAACTGCTCGAAGAGGATCTCCGCGGGGGCGCTGGCTCCGAAGTGGTCGATGCCGAGGCAGACGCCCTCGCTACCGACCCAGCGCTGCCAGCCGAAGGTAACGCCTGCTTCGATGGAGACCCGGGCCTTCACAGCGGGGGGTAGCACCTCATCGCGGTAGGCCTGGGGCTGGGCGGTGAAGAGCTCCCAGCTGGGCATGGACACGACGCGGGTGGGAATCCCGTCGGCCTCCAGCCGCTTGCGGGCCTCGACGGCGAGATGCACTTCGCTGCCCGTGGCCAGCAGGAGCAGTTTCGGCACGGCGCTGGCCTCCTCCAGGATGTAGGCGCCCTGGGCGAGCCCCTTGGCCTTGGCAGCGTCCAGGACCGGCAACTTCTGGCGCGTGAGGGCCAGACCCACAGGACCGTCCGTCTTCTTCGTGGCGTAGCGCCAGGCCTCCGCTGTTTCGTTGGCATCCGCGGGACGCAGCACGGTCATATTGGGGATCATCCGCAGGGACATCACCTGCTCAATGGGCTGGTGGGTGGGCCCATCCTCCCCCACGCCGATGGAGTCGTGGGTCCAGATGTAGGTGACGGGCTGCTTCATCAACCCTGCCAGGCGCACGCTGGGGCGCATGTAGTCGCAGAAGATCAGGAAGGTGGCTCCGAACACCCGCAGCCCTCCATGGAGGCTCATGCCGTTCAGCACCGCTCCCATGGCGTGCTCGCGGATCCCCCAGTGGAAGTTGCGGCCCACGCTGTGGGGACCGAAGGTGCCGCCGTCCTTGAGGTTGGAGTTGTTGGAAGGCGCCAGGTCGGCGCTGCCGCCGATGAGGTTGGGAACCTTGGCCGCGATGGCATTGAGCACCTTGCCGCTGGCCTCGCGGGTGGCCTGCTTGTCGTTCAGAGCAAAGGAGGGGATCGCGTCCTCCCAGGCCTTGCCCAGGTCCCCCTTCAGGAAGGCCTCGAACTCCCGGGCAAGCTCCGGATGCGCCTCGGCATAGCGCGCAAAGCGGGCCTTCCACTCGGCTTCCAGCACCTCACCGCGCTCCTGGGTGGAACGCCAGTGCGCCAGTGCCTCGGCGGGAACGGTGAACGTCGCTTCGGGGTCCCAGCCCAGAATCCGCTTGGTGGCCTTGATCTCCTCCACGCCCAGAGGTGCGCCGTGGGCCGAAGCCGAATCCTGCTTGGTAGGGGCGGGAAAACCGATGATGGTATGGCAGTCAATGAGAGTAGGCTTGCCGCAGAGATCCTGGGCCTTCTCGAAAGCCTTCGCCAAGGCGCCCAGGTTCTCCCCGTCCTCCACCTTCAGTACCCGCCAGCCCATGGCCTCGAAGCGCCGGGGGACGTCTTCGGAGAAGGCCAGGTCGACGCCGCCTTCGATGGTGATCCTGTTGTCATCCCAGAGCAGGATGAGCTTCTCGAGTCCCAGGTGTCCCGCTAGGCTGGCTGCTTCATAGGAAACGCCTTCCATCAGGCAGCCATCTCCCGCAAAGGCGAAGGTTCGGTGGTTCACGACCTCGAAACCGGGACGGTTGAAACGGTCCGCCAGCCAGCGTTCGGCGATGGCCATCCCCACGGCGTTGCCGATTCCCTGTCCCAACGGTCCCGTGGTCGTCTCGACCCCCGTGGTATGGCCGACTTCTGGATGACCAGGCGTCTTGGAGTCCCATTGCCGGAAGTTCCTGAGATCGTCCAGGGTGAGCCCGTAGCCCGTGAGGTGCAACAGGGAATAGAGGAGCATGGAGGCATGGCCGCAGGAGAGGACGAACCGGTCCCGGTCCGCCCATTGCGCGTTCTTCGGGTTGTGCTTGAGGAACTTCGTCCACAGCACATATGCGGCCGGAGCCTGGGCCATGGGCGTGCCCGGATGCCCGCTGTTGGCCTTCTGGACTGCATCCATGGAGAGGCATCGGATCGTGTCGATGCAGAGCTTGTCGATGTTCGTAGCCGAGAAAGTCATGGACGACCTCACTGGAAAAAGGATGCGCGTACCGGGAAAATTCACTACGGAGACATAAAGATCACGGAGAAAGGAGAATAGACCTGTCGTCTTTTCTCCGTGTCCTTCTCCGTGTTTGGCTCCGTGCACTCTGTGCCTCCGTGGTGGATCTTTTTTACCCCTTGTATTCGATGCTGGCCTTCACGAAGGACGTGAAGAGCGGATGGGGCGTCAGGGGCTTGGACTTGAACTCGGGGTGGAACTGGCAGCCGAGGAAATAGGGGTGGTCGGGGATCTCCACGATTTCCACGAAGGTCCCATCGGGGCTCATGCCGGTGAAGGCGAGTCCCTTGTCCTCGAGAGGCTTGCGATAGTCGGCCTGATTGAACTCGTAGCGGTGGCGATGCCGTTCGCTGATCTCCGTCGAGCCATAGGCCACCGCGGCGAAGCTGTTCCCCTTCAGCACGCAGGGATAGGCACCCAGGCGCATGGTGCCGCCCAGTTCCTCCACATCCACCAGCTCCCGCAGCTTGAAGATGATCCGGTGCTTGGGATTCTCCTCGAACTCGGTGCTGTCCGCCCCTTCCAGCCCGGCGACGTGGCGCGCGAACTCCACGCTGGCCATCTGCATGCCCAGGCAGATGCCGAAGAAGGGCACCTTGTTCTCCCTGGCGTAGCGGACGGCTTCGATCATGCCCTGAGTGCCGCGGACGCCGAAGCCTCCCGGCACCAGGACCCCGTGGCAGTCTGAGAGCTGCGCGGCGGCGTTGCCTGCCTCGATTTCCTCCCCCTCCACCCACTTCAGGTCCACCTGGGTCTCCAGGCCGTAACCCGCGTGGTGCAAAGCCTCCTGGAGACTCTTGTAGCTCTCCTTGAACTCCACATACTTGCCCACGATGGCGATGCGGACGCTGCCCTTGGGATTGCGGATCCGGTGCAGGAGATCATTCCAGTGGGAGAGGTCCGGGACGGTATCCGGCAGGTTCAACAGGGTCGCCACCTTGGCGTCCAGGCCCTCGCCATGGAGATTCATGGGCACCTGGTAGATGGTGTCCGCATCCTTGCAGCTGAACACGGCGTCCGGCGTCACGGAGCAGAACAGCGCGATCTTCTCCTTGAGGGCGCGAGGGATCTCCTGGTCGGCGCGGCAGAGCAGCACGTCGGGCTGGATGCCCAGGGCGCGCAGTTCCTTGACGCTGTGCTGGGTAGGTTTCGACTTCAGCTCCCCGGCAGTCTTGATGTAGGGCACGTAGGTCAGGTGCATGTTGATGGCATTGCCCAGGCCTACTTCGAGCTTGAACTGGCGGATGGCCTCCAGGAAGGGCTGGCTTTCGATATCGCCCACCGTGCCGCCGATCTCCACCAGCACCACATCCACGTTCTTGGCCACCTTCTTGACCGTGCCCTTGATCTCGTCCGTGATGTGGGGAATCACCTGCACGGTCTTGCCCAGGTAATCGCCGCGGCGCTCCTTCTGGATGACCGTGTTGTAGATGCGGCCGGTGGTGATGGTGTGGTTGTGGGTCGTAGGAACGGACGTGAACCGCTCGTAGTGGCCCAGATCCAGGTCCGTCTCCGCGCCGTCATCCGTGACGAACACCTCTCCGTGCTGGAAGGGAGACATCGTGCCCGGATCCACGTTGAGGTAGGGGTCCATCTTCATGAGGGTAACCTTGAGCCCCCGGGCCTCCAGCAGCGCCCCCAGGGAAGCCGCGGCGATGCCTTTGCCCAGAGAACTCAACACACCACCAGTCACGAATACGAATTTGGTCATCCCTCACCCCTCAATAAGTCATTTCGGAAACAGCTAAAGATATAAACACTCGCAGAGGGGCGCAGAGGGAACGGAGGTACGCAGAGAAGAGAAAACCCTGTTCTGTACCTCTGCGAACTTCTGCTGTCTCGTCTTTTCTCTGCGAGTGTTTTTGTTTTTTTGTGACCCCATCTTACATCTCCTCGGGGGCCTGGATGCCCATGAGGAAGAGGCCTTGCCGGAGGGCTCTGGCCGTGGCGACGCACAGGGCCAGCCGCGCTTCGCGGACGCCACCCGGATTGTCGGGGTGGAGGATCGGGCAGTTGGTGTAGAAGCCCGAGAAGGCCTTGGCAATGGCCAGCAGTTGTCTAGCCAGGGCCGTGGCCATATTCTCCCGCTGCACGGTGCGGATGGCCTCGGGCAGGCCGGCAAGTTCAAACAGCAGCATCTGGGCGGCCGGATCCTCCAGGCCTTCCAGTCCGACGGGAACAGGCGCCTCGGCGTAGGGGACGATGGCCATCTCCGCCGTCAACGCCTGGATCGGCCTGGCTTGCCCCGCCCAGTCGGCCCCCGCCTTGCGCAGCACCGAACAGATGCGGGCATGGGCGTACTGCACGTACGGCCCCGTATCGCCGTCCAGGGCGATGACGCGATCCCAGGTGAAGGTGATGGATTTCACGCGATCGTTGAGGGCGTCGAAGAAGACCACGGCCCCCATCCCCAGCACCTCCGCCACCCGGTACTTGTCGGGAAGAGCGGGATTCTTCTCTTCGATGATCGCAAGAACGCGCTGCACGGCCTCGTCCAGCACGTCCTCCAGGAAGATGACATTGCCCTTGCGGCTGGACATCTTGCCCTCGGGCAGCTTGATCATGCCGAAGGGCGTGTGGAACATGCGGGCCTGGAACCAGGGGTCCAGCTTGTCCATCACGGCGAAGAGCTGCTGGAAATGCAGCACCTGATCGGCACCCACCACGTAGAGGCAGCGGTCGAAATCGTAGGTCTTCTGCCGGAACAGCGCCGCCGCGATGTCCCGGGTGGCGTAGATGCTGGTCCCGTCGCCCTTCTGCACCAGATAGGGCGTCTGGATGCCGACATCCGTGAGATCGATGATCTTCGCCCCCCCTTCGCCCTCCTGGAGCAGACCGGATCCGGCCAGGCGCTCCAGGGTGTCCCTCAACTGGTCCTCGTAGAAGGCTTCGCCCTGTTCCAGGCTGTCGAAGGCCACTCCCAGGCGATCATAGATGCGCTGGAACTCCGTCAGGGAGATTTCCCGGAACCACCGCCACAACCGCCGTGCCTCGGCATCCCCCTCTTCCAGGCGCCGGAACCAGCTCCGGGCCTCGTCCCGCATCTCCGGGTTCTGTTCCTCCTCCTGGTGGAAGCGGACATAGAGCTGGAAGAGGCGGAACAAGGGCGTGCGGCGACGTTCGGGAATCTCCTCCGCCCAGTCGAAATCCCGGCGGAGATCAGGGTTTTCCGTTTCGGCCCAGCGTTTGTAGGCGGCGAGCAGCGTGCCGAACTGCGTGCCCCAGTCCCCCAGATGGTTCAGGCGCTGGACGCGGCAACCCAGGTAGCGGTTCACCTGCGCCAGGGCATGGCCGATCATCGTGGAGCGCAGATGGCCGATGGTGAAGAGCTTCGCGATGTTCGGGGAGCTGTACTCCACGATCACGGTCTTCCCATGGACAGGGGCGCTGCCGTAGGGAATGGATCCCAGCAGGGCCTGCAGCATGACCTGGGCCCGGGTATGGGGCCTCAGCTTCAGGTTGAGATAGGGGCCTTCCGCCACCAGCTCCGCGCCTTCGATGGTGAGCTTGGCGGCGAGTTCCTGAGCCAGTTGAACCGGCTTCAGATCGAGGCTCTTGGCGGCCCGGAAGCAGGGAAACGCTGCATCGCCCCGATCCCAGGAACGGGGTCGCTCCAGCGTGATGTCCTGTCCCGGCAACGCCTCCGCCAGGGCTTTCCGTAGATCCTCTTTCATCTGCTCCATGACAATCCCTGTTCCGGAAGCCTGGGGCCTCGGACCAGGATGAATGAAACCGGTGCCCACGGGAAGAGGCTTCCTGCAGGAGTCTTTTCCCTTGACCAGCCACCCAGGCGGGATAAGATGATTGTTCGCGCTTCCGGTAGAGTCGCCGGAGGGCAGGAGTGATCGAATGTCCAACCACAAGTCCGCTGCCAAGAAAGCCCGTCGCGATGTCGAAGCCCGGCTCCGCAACAGGTCGAATCGCTCCACGCTGAAGAGCGCGGTCAAGAAGTTCCTGTCGACGATCGCCACCGGCAACAAGACCGAGGCCGCCGCCCTCCTGCCCAAGACCCTGGGTCTGGTGGACCGGGCCGTGCGCAAGGGCGTGGTGCACAAGAACGCCGCCAACCGGGCCAAGTCCCGGCTGACCCTCAAGGTCAACGCACTGGCGTAAGTCTTGATATAAAAGCGGAAAGGCCCGGCAACGCCGGGCCTTTTTACGTCAGTCTTGCGGCACAGGATCCCATGCCCATGCCCCTCTTGCGGAATCTCTGGAGAAGCGGTCCCCCGGTCCTGCGGGCCCTGGCCGCCCAGGGTCTCGTCTTCCTCCTGTTGGTGGGTCTCGCCTGGTTGGTGACCCTGCCCTTCTGGCTCTGGCCCCTCCTCCAGGGCGTCCTCGCGGCGATCCTGGCGAAGGCCTGGGGGGTGAACCGGGGCTGGCTGCTGTTCCAGGTAACGCTCCCCATCGCCCTGGCCTGGCAGCTTGGACACACGGTACCCTTCTGGCTCTACCCGTCGGCCCTGCTGGGTCTGCTGGCGGTCTTCGGGGGCGGACTCCTGAGCCGGGTGCCCCTCTACAACTCCAGCCATGCCGCCTGGGCGGCCCTGTTGGCGCTGCTCCCCCCCCAGGACGGCAGCGAGATGGCCGATCTGGGCGCCGGCCTGGGAGGCCCCCTGGCCTTCCTGGCCAGGCAGCGCCCGGGACTCCGCTTCACGGGCATCGAGGCCTCGCCCCTGGTCTGGCTCCTGGCCTGGCTCCGCATCCGGCCCGTCCGATCCAACTGCTGCATGCGCTTCGGAAGTCTCTGGCGCCTGCCTCTGGCACCCTATGGCGTGGTCTACGCCTTTCTCTCCCCGGCCCCCATGCCAGCGCTCTGGGCCAAGGCCCAGCGGGAGATGCAGCCGGGCTCGCTGCTGATAAGCAATACCTTTCCCATCCCTGGCGCCGTGCCGGAGCGGGACATTCCCCTGCCCGGACGGCGGGACGCGCGCCTGTGGGTCTATCGCCTGTGAAGCCCCAGCTTCTGCAATAGTCAAGAGCGCCAGGGAAGGGCCGAAACCAAAGGAGGAGATCTTCGCATGTTCGTCATCATCGGATTCGTTGTCGCCCTGGGTGCAGTCCTCGCCGGCTACATGATGGAGGGTGGCAAGCTCTCGGTGCTGCTGCACCCCCTCATCCCCGAAGGCATCATCATCTTCGGTGCGGCGCTGGGGGCCTTTCTCGCCACGAATCCCTTGTCCCTCATCAAGGCCGTGGTGGCCAGCATCGCCAAGCCCTTGAAGGGCAGTAAATACACCAAGGCTGTCTACATGGAATCCCTCATGATGCAGTACGAGGTTTATGTGAACATCAAGAAGGGCGGCCTGCTGGCCATGGAGCAGGACGTGAACGATCCCCACAGCTCGAACATCTTCAAGAAATACCCCGCCATCCTCACCGATCATCACGCCATGGACTTCTTCTGCGACTCCATGAAGCTGCTCATCAACGGCAGCGCCAAGATCGACGAGATCGATCAGGTGATGGACATGGACCTGGATGTCCACCACGCGGAAAGCGCGGCCCCCGGCGCTGCCCTGAACGCCATGGCAGACAGCATGCCAGCCTTCGGTATCGTGGCCTGCGTGTGCGGCATCGTGCTCACCATGGGCTTCCTGGACCAGCCCCCCAACGTTATCGGTGAGAAGGTAGGCGCCGCCCTGGTGGGCACCTTCCTGGGCATCTTTCTCGGCTATGGAATCATTGGCCCCCTGGCCAAGAACATCGATAACGTGAACGCCACGGAAGGCCACTTCTTCAGCTCCCTCCGGGCCGGACTGGTGGCCTTCGGCAACGGCGCCGCCCCGGTGACCGCCGTGGAATTCGCCCGGCGCAATATCCCCTCCTCGGAACGTCCTGGCTCCCAGGAACTGGAAGAAGTTGTCCGCCAGATCAAACCCAGATAGCAGGGGCCACTCCCTGCCCACCGACCACTGACCACTGACCACTGACCACTGCCTTCCATGTCCGAACAGCAACCCGAAGTCAAAATCAAGTTCATCAAGAAGAAGGGCGGCCACGCAGCCGCCCATGGCGGAGCCTGGAAGGTCGCCTATGCCGATCTGGTGACGGCCATGATGGCCTTCTTCCTGCTGATGTGGCTCCTGAACAGCGCCAATTCCAATACCAAGTCGGGCCTCTCCAATTACTTCGCCGAAGGCCCGGACTTCTTCAAGACCCCCGAAGGCATGGCCATCCTGAGCGCCCACAGCCAGGGCATCCTCACCGGTGGCCGGGGCATGAAACCCCTGCCCGACCTGGGGGATGGCGAGACCCTCACCACGGAGGAGAACGCCGCGGAGAAGGAACGGCAGGCCATGGAGAACACGGCCCAGGCCATCCAGGAAGCCTTCAGCTCCGATCAGCTCCTCCAGACCTTCCAGGACCAGATCTCCATGGATTTCACGGACGAAGGTCTGCGGATCCAGGTCCAGGACAAGGCCGCCCAGGTGCTGTTCGACTCCGCCAGCGCCCACCTCAAGCCCTACACCCTATCCATCCTCAAGGAGATCGCCCAGGAACTGGGCAAGCTGCCCAACCGCGTGGTCATCGGCGGCCACACCGACAGCGTCCAGTATCCCTCCCAGGCCTACACCAACTGGGAGCTGAGCGCCGAGCGCGCCAACGCCGCCCGGCGCGTGCTCCAGTCCTCCGGCCTGCAGCCCGGCCAGGTCCAGCGCGTGACCGGCTACGCCGATTCCATTCCCCTGGAGGGAAAAACCCCCCAGGATCCCCAGAACCGGCGCATCTCCATCGTCGTCCTCTCCAGCGCCACCGTGCAGCAGGAAGCGGCGCACCAGAAGTCCAAGGGCGACGCCAGCAAGCCCAGGGCACCCAAAGCCGGGGCTGAGACCCCCTGATCATCGGGTCAAAGCCGGTCTGTTCCGTCTTGCGGAAGCTGTAGACTGAGCCCTAGCAAAGCAAGCGGCGAGGCAGGCGGGCCGGGAGCGGACTCTGCCTTCCCTCCGTACGCTGACCTTGCCATTAGGGTTCAATACTTAGGTCGGTTGACAAATAACGGGCTCCAGTGTGATCACTTCTAGCAAGGAAAGCCCAGCCAGCAAATGGCTTGGAGAGGATTCCGAAGTGAAGCATAGGAATCAGCGGGAGCCTGGAGGGCTCCATGGCTCCTCCAGCGCATTCAATCGGGTGTTCCCTCTGGCAGGATGTAACCTTCACCTAAGTTCAACCTTCACGTCGACCGGAGACTGATCCATTACCCGGGAGTGGAATTCAAGCCATGAGCAAGGTTAGGAAGGTCCAGATCCGCAACAGCATGGCCGAGTTCCAGGTCTTCACCACCCAGGCGGGAGAGGGTGGCATCGAAGTCCGCATCGAGGACGAAACCGTTTGGTTGACACAGAAGCTCATCGCCACGCTGTTCGACGTGGATATCCGAACCGTCAGCGAGCATCTCAAGAACATCTTCGCCAGCGGTGAGCTGAAGGAGGATTCAGTTCTCCGGAATTTCCGGAATACTGCTGCCGATAGTGAGCAGTAGCCATGAGTTCCGGCAAGGATCCCCTGGGGGACATCGAAGGCATCGCCAGGCAGTTTCAATATCTTCATCAACAAGCGATGAATGAATATGGGCCCTTGGTGGAAACCATTCTCCGTGATGGCGACCGCGATACCCGCCTCATCGAGCACACGCTGGATGGCCTGCTGGACTTTTGCGGGTACGCCCCTGCGGTGGAACTGTTTCGCCGCTTGTGCCGCCACTACTGGGAGATCGATCCCGGGGCTACGGCCCACTATGTCCAGGCCTATCGGGAAATGTGGGACTCCGATTGAGGATGATTCCCACTTCACCGTTACTACCACGGGCCGGAAGAAGGCTTCCTTCTCCACCGCCGCCGCCAAGAGCCTCAAGAGCGCCGACGGCTCCTGGACCAAGACCACCGAATGGACCCCCTTGGTGCTCAAGGGCCGCCTAACAGATCGAGCCGAGAAGCTACTCACCAAGGGTCTTCCCGTTCTCGTCCACGGAGAGAAGCGAACCCGCACTTACACAGGCACCAAGGGCACTGCCCATCAGGTTGTAGAGCTGGTGGCAGCCGACTTCCAGATCCTAGCCAGCAAGCAGGGGGTCGACCGTTAGGGCGCCCCCCCTTCCCTTCATGTCCCATGAAGGGTGCCGCGCCAATCACGTCCAGTGCCAGTTACTTCGAATGGCCCCTTGACCCCATCGCGGGAAAGAGTATTCTTGATTCTGGAATATGGAATTTCTGGATTCTGGAATCATGAACAATAATCAAATATCCCTGGATGTGAAGGACTTTTTGGTGGTCCTTGAGATGGCTTTTACTGAGAAAAACGAGATCTGGACCTACTCATCCATGGCGAGCAGCCTGAGCCTCAGCCCGTCCCAGGTCCACGCCTCAGTGGGCCGCCTGCTGGTTTCCGGCCTTCTGAACGGCAAAGGCCTGAAGGGCAAGGTGGACCGGGAGGCCCTCACCAACTTCATCGTGCATGGGGCCAGGTACGCCTTCCCTCCGGTGCTGGGCAAGCCAGCCCGGGGGATTCCAACGGCCGCCAGCAGCAGCCTCTTCGAGCCCGAGCTGCTCGTCCGGAACGATGATGCCCCGATGGTCTGGCCCCACGCTCGCGGGGAGGCGCGGGGCACAAGCCTCGCTCCGCTCCACCCATGCGTCCCTGAAGCCATTCTTCACGACCCTGCGTTACACAAGGCTTTGGTCTATTTCGATGCCCTGCGGGTGGGCAAGACTCGGGAGCGGGAAGCCGCGGAAGCCTTCTTCCAGCGGAGGCTCGCATGGGCCTCCTGAACCCCAACTTGACCACCTTGGAAGCAACGGCCAAGGCCCTTGAACCCATTCTGGGGGACCTCGTCTTCGTCGGGGGAACCATTGCTGGACTGCTTATCAATGATCCCGGGGCCAGCAGCGCGAGGCCCACTCGGGATGTGGACGTGGTCGCTCAGATCACAGGGGGCAAAGGCCAACAATGGGCAACGAAGATGATGGGTGGACTCGGGTTTCAGCCTGACACCCGCGAGGGCGCGCCCATGTGTCGTTGGGTGAAGGACGGGCTTATGGTCGATCTCATGGGCACCGAAGACACGCCTCTCGGCGCCACGAACCCATGGTACGCAGAAGGATTCCGCACCCGACTTCAGATAACGCCCGGCGAAGGCGGACTGAAAATCCACATCCTCCCAGCTCCGATCTTCCTCCTCACCAAATGGGTGGCCTACCTGGGCAGGGGCAAGGGGAGCATGGCCGCCAGTCATGACATTGAGGACATCCTGAATGTCTTGGATGGTCGGCTGGGCCTGGCTCAGGAAGCGACAAAGGCCTCTCCTGAAGTTCAATCAGCCCTTGCTCAGATGGCCCGCCAGATGCTTGCCAGCCAGCAATTCTGTGATCACTGCCTGGAAAGCCTGGGAGATCGCAAGGAGGTAGTCCGAGAGATTCTGGATAGCTTTGCCAGCTACCTTGGGTAGGGCGTTTTCTCACCATAGCTGGAGGCTTCACGCGAATTCATCCGTCGCGAATAGGAGGGCCGGGGTCTCGGACTGGTATCCCATGCTCCGGTAAGAGTGCTTTCGGTTCCGCTAGAAGAATGGATATGGCCGTCAAGTTCCCTCATTCCCAACGCGGTCGTGCTATTGGGAACCGCGGAGAAGAACACTGCGACTTGCTGTTTCCACCATTCCCACAGTCCCGACGCTCCGCCCTAAATGGCTTCGGTTCCCTCCGTCAGAATTTTGAGGGCTTGGTCATAGGCAAACAGTCGATTGCGCTGGCCACCGGTGATTTCACGCGTGAGTTCGCGAGTGGTCAGGTGGTCCAAGGCTTTGTTCACGGTGGCCGGAGACAGGTTCTCGATCCTGGCGATGGACATCGGCGAGGCGACCGGGTGCGCTTGGAGGTGATGGTGGACCTGTAGAACAGAGCCGGGGCTCCGTACCTCCCCTTGGATTTTGCGTCGGTCCTCATTGAAGAGCTCCAGCAGGCGCTGGGCTGTGGTGACAGCGCTTTCGGAAGTCTCCCGCGCTCCCTGGAAGAAGAAATCCAGCCAGGCTTCCCAGTCCCCTTCTTCGCGAACCTGTTGCAGCAGGGAATAGTAGGTGCTCCGATGCTGTTTCAGGAAAAGGCTGAGGTAGAGAATGGGCTGTTGGAGAACGCCCCCGGCATGCAGGATGAGGGTGATGAGCAGGCGGTCCACACGTCCGTTCCCGTCCAGGAATGGATGCAAGGTCTCGAACTGGACATGGGCCAGAGCGGCCTTCGTGAGCGGGTCCATGGGGCTGTGCAGGAAGGCTTCCCAGGCCGAGAGGCACTGGGTCAGCTCCTTCTGCGGAGGGGGGACAAAGGCTGCATTGCCAGGCCTGCTGCCTCCGATCCAGTTCTGGGATCGGCGAAACTCCCCCGGTTGTTTGCCTGTACCTCGGCCTTTGGACAGGAGCACCTCGTGGATTTCGCACACGAGTCGCAGGCAGAGTGGAAAGCCTTCGCCAAGGCGTCGAATTCCATGGTTCAGAGCAGATACATAGTTGGAGACTTCCACCACATCGTTCAAGGGAACGCCGGGTGCCTGGCTGTTCTCAAAGGCCAATAGATCTGAGAGGGAGGACTGAGTGCCCTCGATCTGGGAGGAGAGCACGGCCTCCTTGCGGACATAGCTGTAGAGGAACAGGGCTGGGTCCGGCAACAGCGTTGTGATGCCGTCGAGCCGCCCAAGGGCGGTGGCAGCTCGTTGCTGGGCACTGAGCAGGCTGACATCCCAGACGATAGGGGGATCCGGGGGGAGGGGGTTTGGGACGAAGGCCCTCACTTCCTCACCCAGTGTTGTCTGGATCGCGTAGCGTCCTGTCAGCTCTCGCTGCATGGGGATCCTTTCAATCTCTGAAACAAGGATCTGCCTTATTTTAAAAAATGGCTAAAACTAAAATAACCAGAGGACGTGTTCACCCATTGCTGAACATGGTCTGAAAACCGAACGAGGCATGCCAGAGTGGCCCATAGGTGCCGGGAATCTGTTCTGCGATACGTGGACCTTGGATCACGCGCCCGTGAGCCTGAGAAGTGCTATCTCTTCCGGTTTGTGGATGCCAAGGATGGGAGCCAGTCTTCGCCGCGTACAGTGAAACGCCCCGAGGCGGGGGCGTTTCGTGTGGGATAGGTTGGTGGGAAAGGTTTGGAAGGATTCTTTTGCGGGAGCCCCCGGGAGGGGACTGGTCTGAAGAGGTGGGAATGAATGTGGCGGGAAGCCCCGAAGGGCACCTCGCCTACCAGTCTACGCTCACTGGGCCGGGGACGCGACGATCATTCCGGCAGCTGGAACAGGGCATCCTCGACCTGGGCGGGCTTCCAGTGGCTGAAGCCAAGCCTGACCTTGCGGCCGTTGGGCTCCTCCAGGTCCAGGCTGGAGAGCACGGGGACACCGCGTTCGGTGACGATGGCCCCGAAATGGGCGGTCCGGGCCAGCTTGCCCGAGGCGTAATAGAAGTCCGCCTTGAGGGGCTCGCCGTCCCCCTTGAGCCACAGCACGGCCTTCTGGTAGCTCAGCTTCCTGGCGCTGGCCTGGAGCTCGAGGCGGCGGGTGGGAACGCCGTCGAGCTGTTCTTCAGCCTCGCCGATGGGATGGTAGTCCCCGGAAAAGCGGAACCGGGCCACATCCCCGCCAGCCGCAGGGCCCAGCAGCCGCTGCTGGGGGGAGACCTTCACCGGGCGCTTGGCATGGGGCAGCAGCAGCCACATCTGTTCCTTCAGCAGCAGGACAATCCGGCCCTGTTCCTTTTTCGAGAGGCCTTCCACCCGGGCATCGCCGTTCCCCCGCACCAGCACTCGCCATTGCTGCTCGGTCTTGCCGTCCTGCAGGGTCACATCCACGGAAAAGCTGGACCAGGGGTAGCGGTAGCGGTCCACCCGCTTCAAGGCTTCCTCGGCGGACTGCCCAGTCAGGCAGCAGGTCACCAGGCTTGCCACAGCGACGGAGAAGAGCCTACTTCCTCCCATAGACATCTTCCAGCCGCTCGATGTCGTTCTCATCGAAGGTGCCCAGGCTGATCTCCAGGACCCGTACCGGGTGGGACGTCTGGACCGCGCAGCTGAGGCGATGGACGCTGCCGGCGGGCAGCCAGAGCTCGGTTCCCCGATCCGGTGTGATGACGCGGCCGTCCAGCTCGACGATGACGCCCGTGTCCAGGGCCACCCAGAGTTCGCTCCGGAATTTGTGCCGCTGGAGGCTGAGCTGCTGGCCGGGATTGCAGGTGAGGATCTTCACGGTGCAAAGGCCGTTCAGGATGAATTGGTCAAAGGAGCCCCAGGGCTTGTCCACGTGCAATGTCTTCGGTTTTTCCATTTTGCCCTCGCTGGTGTTACACCACAGCCCTACAAGAGATCCTTCCGCCCCATCTTTTCCAACCGCTCCACGATGGTCTTCACATCCTGGGCCTTGTCCCGGTGGCAGATGAGCAGGGCGTCCTCCTCGTCCACCACGATGAGATCCTGCAACCCGGAGCCCGCGATGAGCCGACGCCCCCCGAACACCGCACAGTTCGTGCTGTCCAGAAGGATGGTCTCTCCTTCCGTCACATTCCCGGCCGCATCGGGCTGGCGGAACTCCACCAGGGCGGGCCAGGAACCCACATCCGACCAGGGGAAGCGCGCGGGGACCGCGGCCACCTTGGAGGACTTCTCCATGAGCGCATAGTCGATGGAGAGCTTGGGCAGCTGGTGATACACCTCGGCGATGGTCGCGGGGTCACAGCCCTCCCGCACCCAGGCATCCAGGGGCGTCAGCACCTCGGGACAATGGCGCAGCATCTCCGACCGTAGGTCCCGGAGGGTCCAGACGAACATGCCGGCGTTCCAGAAATGTCGCCCCGAGGCCAGGTATTCCAGGGCCTTTTCGTAAGGCGGCTTCTCCCGGAAGGCCTCCACCCGGACCACGGCCCCCTGGCCGGAGGTCTCAATGTAGCCATAGCCCGTTTCGGGGTAGGTGGGACGGATCCCGAAGGTGACCAGCTCGTGGGCCTCGGCGGCATGGTGGACAGCCACCTCGA
>JFJP01038991.1_pt1 | contig 17340 bp, 11 predicted proteins | sample 431651 | NCBI WGS metagenome assembly JFJP01 (sample SAMN02602958, study PRJNA72255) | Microbial mat metagenome, whole genome shotgun sequencing project. | biome: fresh water; feature: sink hole; material: water; isolation source: purple microbial (photo- and chemosynthetic) mats found in...
AAAATATACAATTAATTTTGGTTCACTACTTAATAGTTTTATTTTTGTCTTTTAAAAGAGTGAAATTTTTGTTTTCACTCTTTTAGACGTTGTTTAAAATTTAGATTTTACGCTTATTAGCAACATAGTTGCGAAATCTTTGTAGAAATAGAAATACAATTCCTTTTTTCAAGGTGCGTAGCACCGAAATATTTGGCGTATAGATATTTCGCAGCTACGCTGCTTTAAATTTATACTTATTTATTTTCCTACAAAGATTTCGTTCCTACGGAACTTTTAAAATTTTTAAACAACCTTTTAGACGTTGTTTAAATTTTATTTTAATTAGCCTCGACTTAAAGGTCGGGGCTATTGATTTACAATTATTTATATTTTAGTATGGGTTGCATTAAATTATTCTTTAATATTTTTAAACAACTTTTAACTGTTTAAACAAATACGATGAATACATCTTTTCCGCAAAAAACATACCTGTTAATATATTCATTAATAGGAAGTTTGCTTTCAACTATTATTCCTATAACGGTGGCAATAGACCATTTGCGCGAAGGTCAGTTTTTATTGCGGTTGATTGATATAAGTACTTTGTTTTGCTTGGTTGTGAGTATTTTCTATATCAGTTTTTGGATAAATATAAAATGGTATAAATCAGTGAAAATTAAATTGTTTTTACTGAATTTTTTGTTTTTAATAATCCTAAGTTTATTAAGCATTTCCATTCATTTTCCTTTATGGAAAAGTACTACACATATTCCGATTGTTTTTTACATACGCGACGAAATTGTTCGGAACATTACTATTTTTATCGTTAGTTATCTGGCTGCAAAATTTTATATCCGAACTATTGAAAATCAACAAATAAAAACAGCTTTTAACGAATTGCAAAACGAAAATCTGAGCAATCAGGTTCGAGGTTTGATGCAACAAATTAATCCCCATTTCTTTTTTAATACTTTAAATACGTTGAGCGGTTTGGTTCAGGAAAGCCCCGAAAAAAGTGAAGTTTTTATAGATAAACTTTCTCAAGTATTCAGGTATGTGTTGAAAATGCAGGAAAATAGTAAAGTTTTAGTAAGTGAAGAGTTGAAATTTGCCGAAGATTATTTTTATTTATTGAAAATGAGATTTGACGACAAACTATTTATGGTATTTAATGTTCAACATTCAGGGAACGAAAATATTGCGCCACTTTGTACTCAATTATTAATCGAAAATGTAATAAAACACAATCGAATGAATCGTCAATTTCCGGTGAAAATTGAAATTGAAATAGAGGGAAATTACCTGAAAGTTTGCAATACATTTTATCCACAAAAAAGTAATAATAGTAACGGTTTTGGATTGAAAAATTTGAATAAGCGATGCGAGCTACTTGCCGGAAAATCTATAATTATAGAACAAAGCGAGAATTTGTTTTGTGTAAAAGTTCCAATATTAAAAAATTAAGTAAATGATTAAAATTAGTTTATATTATTATCTTTATTTTTTCTTTGTGTTCTTAGTGTTCTTCTTGGTGTACTTTGTGGTTCATTGGAATAATTATCAACCACAAAGAACACAAAGTTAAATCACAAAGAACACAAAGAAAAGTATAAACTAATTTTGAAAACTTACTTAAAATATGAGAGTTGTAATTATTGAAGATGAAGGCATTGCTATCAGAAAATTGAAGAAGTTAATTTCGGAAATTAATTCGGAAATTGAAATTGTGGCTGCCTTAGAATCGGTTTACGATGCAAAAAAATGGTTTCAATCACATTCGTTATCAGAAATTGATTTATTATTCTCCGATATTCAATTATCCGACGGATTGTCGTTTGAAATATTTGAAACGATACCAGTAAATTTACCCATTATTTTCACAACCGCTTATGATGAGTACGCCCTTAGAGCATTCAAATTGAACGGAGTAGATTATTTACTTAAACCAATTCAAAAAGAAGAACTTAAACAGGCAATTAGTAAATTTGAGCATACCAAAAAACTTTATTCTCAAAATAAGTTAGCGGATATTCAAGCCCTTATCAATCAATTTCAACATTCGGTTGTAAACTATCCGAGTTTTATAAGTTATCAAAAAGATAAATTAATACCCTTGAATTGCGAAAATATTGCCTATTTTTACATACAAAACCTTATTGTTTACGCAGTTGTAGATAAAACCGAATATGTTTTAGACGAAACTATGGACGAAATAGAAAAACGTTTACCAGCTCAGTTCTTTTTTCGTGCTAATCGCCAATTTATTATCCAAAAAAAATACGTTTCAACTGCTGAAATTTACTTTAATAACCGTTTGTTGGTTCGCCTTACGGTAAAAATACCCGAAGAGATTATTATAAGCCGCGAAAAAACAGCTTTGTTTAAAAATTGGTTAATGGGGGCTTAATATTTTTTGTTTCTAATTCTACTTTACGAAGTTGCAAATATCATATAATCAAGGATTACTTACCTCGTAGAGGTGTCATAGCGATAGGAAAATAAAACACCAACGTAATAGCACCCCGCTGGGGTGCAACTCCAAGTCTTGCTATATTTTTTCTATCGCTATTTGCCTACTTCGTAAAGTAGAACTATTAATTTTTGTAAGAGGTTGTTTGAATTTAGTTTATATTAGCCAAACTGTATCAATATTTTCTACAAAGATTTCGCACCTATGGCGCTAAAACGATAAAAACAAAACGATAATTTTTTTTTCTTTCACATTTGAATTGTATTTATTTAATATATTTCTGTTTTTGTGGTATTTAAAAACAAAATAGATTTTAAATGTAGTAGTGCTGTGAGGTAAAAAATGTGAAAGAAATATAATTTTTAAGTATTGTTTTTGAAAATAAATAGCCGTACCTTTGTGTGAATAAATTTAAGTACAAAATAGGCAAAAAAACAAAATTTAAGCATTAAGTAAACAACAGTTTTCTGTTTTTATAGATATTGTTGAAGCAAGGAATTGATTATAGTTGGTTTTTGAAAACGATAAATAAGGATTGTGCATAGAATATTACCATTTCCAATGTCTTATTATAAAGTTAAATAACACGACTGTTTTTTATTTTTTTTCAATTGTCCACTTTTTGTCTCATGCCTTTTTGCACCATTTAACAGAAAAAGAGTTACTATTGTAATAAAAAAAATAGCGAAATAGTAGAAGCCGAAAAACTATTCAAAGAGTAGGCAAAAATTCAAAATTAAACTTTTCTTGATGATTAGAAATTACTCGTAGCCGATTTTTTTCTTTGTAACATCAATTCTTTTCCAAAGCAAATTAAACAATAGCAAAATAGTAGAAGCCGAAAAACTATACAAAAAGTAGGCAAAAATTCAAAACTAAACATTTCTTGATGATTAGAAATTACTCGTGGCAGATTTTCTTCTTTGTAACATCAACACTTCTCCCAAAAAAATAAAAAAATAGCGAAATAGTAGAAGCCGAAAAACTATTCAAAGAGTAGGCAAAAATTCAAAACTAAATTTTTCTTGATGATTAGAAATTACTCGTAGCAGATTTTCTTCTTTGTAACATCACCCTTTTTGAAAACAAATAAAGCTATTTGCCAATAGGTTTTCATGTAATTTTTTTTTTTGAAGATTAAATTGATACAAAAAGAATTTTTGTATTTAGGAAGGCTTTTTTATAAAGAAAACACACATTTTATTTATTTAAAACAAATTAGAATATGAAAAAAACAATTTTCATTGCCTTGTTTTTAGGATTAATAAGTCAGGTTTTCGGACAATCGCACGGAATAAATTACCAAGCGGTGGTTATTGACTTAAACAAGGCAAGTGGTATGGGAGGGCAAGATAATTATCTGCCCAACAAAGAATTAATCGTTCGTTTTACAATTACTAACGCCACCAATGTTATTGATTACCAAGAGGAACAAGTTGTAACTACCGACAATTTTGGTGTATTGAGTGTGGTAATCGGCAAAGGGGTTCCGACCTCGTCGAGCCCTGTTTTTACACGCAAAACTTTTTATGATTCTGACCCAAGTACAACCGAAACCAGCCGTACTTTTAAGGAAATTAGCTGGGACGGTACAGCCAAAACTCTTAAAGTGGAGCTTTGTGTAGATAAAGCGTATCGTGCATTTTACGATTTCGATTCTCAAAATTTAGAGTTTGTGCCTTATGCTTACCACCGCAACATTACCGCTGTGGGAACTATGGACATAGAAGGAACGACCAATCTAAACAATGATTTGAACGTGCGACGTGGGCATAGTACCAATCTTTCGGGCACTTTGACCACCGAAGGCGAAACAACTTTGAATGGCGAATTGACCGTAGATGCAACGAGTTTGTTCAAAGATAGAGTAGTGATAGATGCAGATGTAGCGAGTGATTACACCAATGCCGATGCTTATCCGCTCAAAATAGAAGGAAGCGACAATGGTATAGCTATCAAAGTAAATGGCTCGCGCAGTGGCGACAATAGTTTTGTAACGTTCTTTGACAACGAAGGCGTGCAAGGCAGAATAGCCGGACAAACTTATACCGAAGCTACGCAAGACCCCGAATTTATTTATACCAACGTGATGTATGCCGCACAAGGTGTAGCGCAAGGCATCAAAATAGGTATTGCCGCTATTGCAACTCCTTTTGGAGCTATTGATTTGGCAATTGAAATTGTAAATGCTGCGCTTTTGGTAGCCGATGTAATTGCATACAATGTGTTTGCATTGAAAGATGTAGGCGTAACTTACTCTTCAGGTTCAGGTGATTATGCCGAGTGGTTGCCTCGTATGTATGTGAATGAGGAAATTGCTTACGGACAAATAGTAGGCGTTTACGGAGGAAAAGTTACTAAAAAAATAGAAAATGCGGAACAAATTTTAGTTGCTTCCAAATCGCCTATCGTTTTAGGAAATACTCCATCGAAAGACGAAAATGCACAAGACGGCAACAACATTGGCTTCATGGGTCAAGTGCCAGTTTGGGTAGAAGGAAAAGTAGCGCAAGGTGATTACATTATTGCTTCAGAGGCAGGTAATGGAATAGGTTTGGCGGTTTCGCCCGAAAATCTTACGCTCGACCAATCGACACGTATTGTAGGAAAAGCTTGGCAAACCAACGCAAACAGCGGCAAAAAATTGGTTAATACCGTAATTGGTTTGAAAAGTAACGAATGGATTGCTTTTCTAAAAAAACATCAAGCACAAATAAGCGAACTTGAAAACGAAGTGAAAGATTTGAACGAGCAAATTACAACTTCCGATGAGGTTTTGATGCAAATTTTACCAGCTTACAAAGAGGCTTTGAACCAAAAAACAGAAGTTAATAGTTCGGAAACAACTTTGAAAGTAGAAAAACAAGAGGTAGAAAAATCAAAATTCAAAAGAAAACGGTTGATGCGAAAAGCAGCTTAACAAAATGTTTATTGTTTTGAAAAATTTGTTTGTATTGTTGTTTCTTTTATTCTGTTTAATTCAAACGAACAAAAATGCAACTGTACGATTTAATTTTATAACTAAAATTTTAACTATAAAAACAATGAAATCAATAAAAAAACATACAAAACTGCTTTGTTTGCTGTTTTTGGTCGCTTTTTTTCAGAATGTTGTAGCTCAGGAAGTTCAACCCAAACGTTCGACATTGAGTATGGGCGGCGCAAGCCAATTGTATTCAAACGGCGAAAATAGTTATTACATTTTGCAAAGTGTAGGGCAATTCGGAACAATTGGTTCAATCAAATCGTCGAACATTGTGCTTAGACAGGGTTTTGTGCAAGCTATGGCGTTAGAAAATCAACTCCAAGAGCAAGAAAATCAGCTACAAGCCGAAATTTTTCCAAATCCGGTACAGAATAATCTGTCGATTGCTTTTGGCGAAATGATGACGAGTCCTATTCAGGTGAGTTTGTACGATATGACCGGAAGAACTCTTGTGGTAAAAGATTTTGAGCCTAATGCGCAAATCTCATTGGATATAAGCAACTTAACAGCAGGCAACTATTTATTGAAAATAGTTTCGGGCAACAAAAAAAATACATTAAACGTGTTCAAAAAATAGCAGATTTAAAAAAATCTGAATAAAAAACATAGATTATGAAAAAAATACTAACATTCATTGCGTTAAGCCTATTTGTTTTGTCGGCAAACAGCCAACAATTGTATTTAGAAATGGGAAAAACCCACACTAAATTCGATTATCAAAACACCGATGGTTCGGGTTTAAAAGGCGTGGTAAATAAAACCGATAATTTTATGGCATTGGGCTATTCGCACGCTATTGCTAAGTCGAGGTGGAGTGCTTTTGGCGGCTTGAACTACAATACGTATTCAGCTACTTCGTCCGATGCTTTGCTAGATAATTACTTTGAGTGGAATTTTACTTATTTGGGCGTAAATGCCGGAATGGGTTACGAAATTTTCAAACCCAAAGATATGGCATGCGATTGGAAAGGTTTTACCGTAAAACTAAAAGGCGGAATGGGAGCTGAATTTATGCTCGAAGGTTCGCAAATTGTAAATTTGAGAGTTACCGATTTGAAAGAAATAGCACCTTACGATGCGCCTGTTTATTATTTGCGTGGAGGCGTGCAAGTAAATTATTATCTTTCAAAAAAATTGGTTCTATTCGGACAATATACTTATTCTCAAAGCCTTCGTTTGGAAGAAATTCTTTACGGACCTTTGGTATATCACGAAGAGTTGAAATTCAATTCTCAAAGTTTTGGATTTGGAGTTTCGTACTCTATTTTTTAAACATTCAATAAAAAAAAGCGGTAATTCGAGATTTAGAATTACAAAGCGTTTCTTTTTTACAAAATAGTATTCATTTTTAGAAACAGAAATAGATGAAAAAAATACTAATCTTATTGGTTTTCTTCTTTTCGGTTGTCGGTTTGTTTGCTCAAGAGCATGGCGTTAGCTATCAGGCTTTGGTGATAGATATAAAAAAAGCCAGCGGAATGGGCGACCAATACAATTATTTACCCAACAAAGAAATGATTGTTCGTTTAACAATTTTCAATGTTGAAGGAAATATCGACTATCAAGAAGAACACGTAACCCAGTCGAACGAATCGGGAATTATCAACCTTGTTATAGGCAAGGGTATTCCTACTTCTCAAAGTCCTATTGTGGACAGAACGATTGCCTTTAGAGAAATTAGCTGGGAAGGCAAAGACAAAAAATTGAAAGTAGAACTTTCGATGGATAAATCGTTGAATGCTTTTTACGAAGTACAAGAGCAAGATTTGCATTTTGTAGCCTATGCTTATCACCGCAACATTACGGCGGCAGGCACAATGGATATCGAAGGCGTATCGAATTTGAACCACGATTTGTTTGTAAATAACGAATCGGCAACAACTCTTTCGGGCACGTTAGACGTGGTGAAAGAAACAGACCTTAACGGGAATCTTACTGTCAATGCCGAATCATTTTTCAACAAAGAAGTGCAAATCGACGCGTCGGTTTCGGGCGATTATACCGATGTAGAGGCATATCCATTGAGCATAGAAAATGCACAAGATGGTATGGCTATTAAAATCAATGGCAACCGTTCGGGCGAAAATAGTTTTATTACTTTTTTTGACGGCGAAGGAGTGCACGGACAAATAGCCGGACAAACCAACAGCGAAGTGGCGCAAGACCCCGAATTTATTTATACCAATGTAATGTCAGCCGCTCAAATTGTAGCGCAAGCAATTAATATAGGTATTGCAGTTGCAGGGCTTGTTCCTACTTTTGGTATTTCGGGTATTAAATTGGCTATCGAAATAGTGGGAATGGGATTTTTAGTTGCCGATGTAATTGCTTACAACGTGTTTGCATTTCAAAATGTGGGCGTTACATATTCGTCGGGTTCTGGCGATTATGCCGAATGGCTTCCTTTGATTGATTCAACGGAGCAAATAAAATTTGGCGAAGTAGTGGGCGTTTATGGAGGAAAAATTTCTAAAAATACCGTGGGAGCCGAACAACTTCTTATCGTTTCCAAATCGCCAATTTTGTTGGGAAATACTCCACAAAGAGACGAGCAACTAGAAAACGGAAAAAGTACCGCTTTCATGGGTCAAGTTCCTGTGTGGGTGGTTGGAAAAGTAAATCAAGGCGACTATCTTTTGGCTTACGAAAGTGGTAGCGGTCTTGCAGTAGCTGTTTCGCCCAAAAATTTGACCGTAGATATGGCTAGCCGAATTATTGGCAAAGCGTGGGAAAGTAACGAATCGGAAACTCGCAAACTGGTAATGGTGGTAGTAGGTTTACAAACTTCGGAATGGTTTGGTTTTTTGAAAGAAAACGAAAACAAACTAAATGTGATTGACTATCAAGTGAATCAACTTCAAAAGAAAGTAACCACTAGAGAAGAATTATTGAACCAACTTGTGCCTAATTACAAAGAAGCGGCGAAAGAGAAAAAACTTCAAAAACAAGAAACCATTTCGAGTAATTAAGTAGCAAAGGTTTGCTCAAAAATAGAGTAGCACTGGTGCTTATTTTATTTTTTCTTTTAAAAAAAATTCAAAATAAAACGTAAAAATTGAAAACATAAAACAAACAAATCTCTTATTTGAATACCAAAAACTCTTTGTTGTTCAAACGATTAGGCTGATTCGATTTGTTTTTTGGTTCGATTTTCATAAAAATATAAAATATGAAAAACAATCTGATTTTTAGTATCATAGCAATGATATTATTTTCATTTTCCGTTCAGGCTTTTGCTGCCGATGGACCCATTATTTCGATAAACCAAGGTGCCAACGACATTATTTCGGGTACCGGCGAAATAGGAATTGGTAGCACATCGCCTCAAAATGTGGTTTTTACAATTAAAAACATAGGAAATGCCGAGCTTAAAATTTCGGGTATCGCTATTTCGGGAGCTAATGCAACTGATTTTACTGTTATTTCTGGAGGCGGAGCTTCGACAATTGCCGCAGGTGCAAGTGCTTCGTTTACAGTTAATTTTACACGTGGTGCAGGTGGATACAGAGAAGGAACCATTACGGTAAACTCAAACGGAACGAACACGCCAACGTACAATTTTAATATCAACACCAAGCTTCATCCGTCGCTTTCGTGGAGTAATCCGGCAGCCATCAATTATGGCACGTTACTTTCGGCAACTCAGCTCAATGCTGGTGTAGCTGGAGGAATTGCAGGTCAGTTTACTTACAATCCGGCTATTGATACCAAACTTAGTGCCGGACAAAGCCAAGAGCTTACCGTTACTTTCAAGCCAAGCGATTTGAATAGCTATTCTATTGCTTCTAAAAAAGTATATATCGAAGTAATTCCAATTACAAGCGTACTTACATGGGACAACCCAGCCGATATTACTTACGGAACTGCTTTAACAAGCACAATTCTAAATGCAGTAGCAAAAAACGGTACCGAAATCATTTCGGGAGCTTTTGTTTATACTCCAGCAGCTGGAACAAAACTAAATGTAGGTGATAATCAAAAACTTGATGTTGCTTTTACTCCCAACGATGCAAACTATTCTACCGCCGCTAAATCGGTTTACATCAATGTAAAAAAAGCAAGTAGTATAATTACTTGGTCAAATCCAAATCCAATTGCTTATGGTACAGCTCTTAGCGCATCGCATTTGAATGCTACTGCTAATGTGGCAGGTTCTTTCCTTTACACTCCCGCTTTGGGAACTGTTCTCGAAATTGGAAATCGTACCTTGAAGGTAGATTTTACACCTACCGATGGAGCAAATTATTTGCCTTCGACTAAGCAAGTTGAAATTATTGTGGGCAGCGCGGTTGCACCGCTTTTACAAGCACATCGCATTTTGTTGCAAAGCAAAGCCGGATACGGATACGATTTGATTTTTGGAAATAAATTCAGCATCGAGTGGACTCGTGGCGAAGGTATGTTTTGTACTGTTTTTGTAAGCGAAAGCCTAACTACTTTGCCACAAGCCGTTAGCGGAACTTCTTACACCGCCAATTCGGTTTACAAACAAGGAGCACAAATTGGCTCATCGGGTTGGTACTGTGTATATGACGGCACCGGAACTTCGGTAACTGTTACCGGATTGACTCCAAGCAAAGAATACAATATTATGGTGTTGGAATACAATAAAGTAAACACTTTCAAAAGCTATTTGCTCGACGAAAGTATCTACAACCCAGTAGCTTTAAAAACCATGGTAAGTGTTACCGAAAACATTATGGCTTCCAATTTTGTTTCGCCCAACAACGATGGCAAAAACGACGTTTGGACAGTTGGCAGACTTGACGAATTAGCCGATTACGAACTTCATATTTTCAACAACTTAGGCGAAGAGGTTTATTATGCAAAACCTTACAACAACGATTGGGATTTGACTTACAACGGCGAAAAAGTATTGGCAGGAACTTATTATTATATTTTCAAAAAAGACGAATCGTATGTAAAAGGTTATTTTACCGTAGTAAAAGATTAAAAACTTTAATTACGATACATTCCTTTTTTCTTGAAATTGTATAGTTCATTATTTAATAAAAACGAATTTTTTTGAACATCAAATTACATCAATTCAAAACGAAAATTTGATTTCAAACATTTTCAATACAATAACTATTAAAAAATATTAAAATGAAAATAACAAAAATAATAATAAGTTTCATGCTGTTCATGCTCATTGCGTCGGGTGTGAAATCGCAAGATTTTAACAATTATAATTTGTATATGCAAAATCCATTGCTATACAATCCTGCCTATACTTTCAACGAAGCCAAGGTTAGCGCATTTGTTAATACTCACTTACAATGGGTAGATTTTACAGGTGCTCCCCAAAACAATGCCTTTGGTGTTCAAGCAAGTTTAATGCCCAATATGGGTTTTGGAATTTGGGCAAGTCAATCAAAACAAGGCTTGAATACTCAATCCGACATTAATTTAGGTTATGCTTACCGTGCACTTATCCAACAAGACCATTACATTACTTTTGGGCTTACTTTGGGTACTTATATGGAAGGACTAAACTACAACAGTGTGGAATATAGCGACATGACCGACTCTTGGTTCGTAGAAAATGGCAACAAAACTACTACTTTTGCCGCTCGTTTTGGTTTGTCGTATTACATCAAAGGTTTTGAATTGCAAGTAGCTATGCCTCAGTTGTATCGCAAGAGCGAAGCAAGTTTTTATACCGTTGGCGTTTTGAGCTACAATTGGTTAATAAACGACAAATGGAGCTTAAAACCCGCAGCCATGATGCGTGGTGCTAAAACTACAAAACTGCAATACGATGGAACATTGGAAGTTACTTGGAACAACCAAGTTTCGTTTCAAGCCGGCTATCGCTCCAACAACAGTTTGCTTTTTGCAGTAGGTTACAATTTCAAAGAAATAGGAATTGGCTACGGCTATCAATACGACAACAATTTAATTTCAAATGTATCGAAAGGAACGCACGAAATTCAGTTATTTTATCGCTTCAAACCTTGCAAAAAGGAAGAAGTAAAAGAAGAAGTGGTAGAAATAATTGACCCAAATGCCGACAAAGTAGCTTTGATTGTGAATTTGACCGACGAAAAATACGCACAAGCCGTTAAAGGACACATAATTATTTCTAAAAATGGTAGCGAAGTACAATCGGAAAAAACAGGCGGCGATGGAAAAGCTACAATTTACTTAACTCCCGATGTTTATGATATTCGTATTTCGGCAAAAGGATTTTTACCTCTTTCGGAAACCGTTGATTTATCGGCTGTTGAAAAAGGTGGAGAACATACTTACAAATTGCAACCTATCAAAATAGAAAAAGGCTTGGTATTCAAATATGGAAAAGTAAATTTTGAAACGGCATCAGATAAATTAACAGCCGAATCACTTTCTACACTCGATTGGCTTGCCGAAGCTTTTAACGAAAACAAAAGCATGAAAGTAGAAATAGCAGGACACAGCGACAGCAAAGGAAATGCTGCAGCCAACAAAGAACTTTCTAAAAAAAGAGCTCAATCGGTTGCTAACTATTTAATTTCAAAAGGTGTTGATGAAAAACAGTTGGTTGTAAACGGCTACGGCTCGGAAAAACCAATTGACGACAACAATACCGAAGAAGGTAGAGCAAACAATAGAAGAGTAGAATTTACTGTTTTGGATTATTAATCGCAAGTTAGTTCAGCTTCCCTAAAGGTCATGCTTTTAGGGAAGTTATATTGAAAACCGCAAAACCGCGTTTGTTCAAACTTTTTTTATACATTCAAAAAAAATATAAAATAAAAAAATATGAAAAAAATACAGTTATATTTATCTGTTTTATTTTTTGTTTTGATTGCATTTACTTCAAATGCACAAGACAAAAAATACGAAATTCCGTCGGGGCAAATCAATTATGAAATGAACATGGCTGGGCTTTTGGTCAATAACACCTTGTATTTCAAGGATTACGGCAAAAGTGAATGCAACGAAGCCACAGTAGAAGTAAACGGACAAAAGGGACATTTGCGCAACTTTGTTGCTGGCGGATATTCCTATTCGTTGGATATGATTAAAAAAAGCTACACCAAAGTTCCTTTCGACAATACAAACGTAAGTTACTCATCTACAAGCTTTGTTAAAATAGCCAAAGAAAACAAAGACGTTAAAGTAGAAGGCGAAGAAACTATTTTGGGCAAAAAATGCACCGTTTATTCATTAAAAAATGAAATTATCGACGCCAAATACTGGGTTTGGAAAAATATGATTTTAAAAATGACTGCTTCGGCGCAAGGTAACAAAGTAGAAATGACAGCTACTCAGCTTATTGAAACAAGCTCGCAAAAAGGTGGCGACGATGTTTTTTCTATTCCATCAGACTTTGTAGAAAATAAATTAAATTAGGTTGCCCATAAAAAAATCAGTTTAGAGTCTGTTTATAAACTCAAAATAACTAGCACCGCCGTTTTGGTGGGTGTGAAAATAGTCGAAGATTTGTGCTTTAGCCCTGATTATAAGCTTTGGTGCTGAAAACCACAAGTATTATTTGCTCATTTTCAACGGCGTAAATGCCATAGCCAATGATTAAAATCGACTTTATAAACAGACTCTAATTAATTTTCAATGATTTAGATCCGAATAAAAATGCAAAAGATTACCTTACAATATAAAATAATCACTTGTTATTAGAATTTAGAAAAAATTGCACAATTTTAGTTTTTTTTTAATTTGGTATTCGCCAATATTTTAATAATCAAACAACTAAATTTAGAAACTAAAAAAAAACAATTAAAACTAAAAAATATTTTTGTGGTTTGTAAAAAATAGTTACTTTTGCGGCTCAAATTGCAATTTTGATATTAAAAAAAGACAATTAAAATGAAAAAAGGAATACATCCTAAGAATTACAGATTTGTTGTATTTAAAGATATGTCTAACGGACATGAATTTATTACCAGATCGGCAGCCAATACAAGAGATACAATTGAAGTTGACGGAAAAGAGTTTCCTCTTGTAAAGATAGAAATTTCAGACACATCTCACCCTTTTTATACTGGTAAGATGAAGTATGTGGATACTGCCGGACGTATCGATAAATTTAAAAACAAATACAAAGATTTTAAGAAAAAAGCTTAATTTTTTTTTAAAATACTATAAAGCCTCAAAAGAAAAAATATTTTGAGGCTTTTTCTATTGTAGTAATTTGTTAATTTTAAAACTTTGTAAAAATGAAACAATCATCTCAAAATAAGAATATTATATTGTTCGACGATGCAGCACGTACTCGTTTGCTGCCTTTAACTTTTACTCGCCCTATTGCCGATTTGAGAATAGGAATTTTGACCATTGCCGAAAAATGGCAAAAACAGATTCCCGCAAATTTTTCGTTCAAAACCGAAGCGTATCTTCAAGAAAAATACCCGTTGATTTTAGACGAAGCAAATATTTTCGTAAATGGCTCGCTGATACCCGATTCTGAAATGGTAGAAACGATACAACGGCTAGATTTAGGGCAAGTATTGCTCAAAAACAAACTTTTGCTGGCTGCAAAATTGACCAAAAATGATGCGCTAAACTTTGATTTCAAGCAAGTTTCGCAATTTGAAGCACTCCAATACGACAAAGAGATTTTCAAATTAGAAAATACTTACGACCTTTTTACTCAAAACGAAAAAGCTTTACTTTCTGATTTTAAATTAATTACCAAAGGCAGAACTTCCGCTGAGATTAGCCCAACCAACAATGTTTTGGGCAAAGAAAATATTTTTCTCGAAGAAGGTGTAGAAATGGAATTTGCAACGCTAAATGCTTCAAAAGCACCCATTTACATTGGCAAAAATACGCTTGTAATGGAAGGCTCGCTAATACGTGCGCCCTTTGCTTTGTGCAACAATTCGGTGGTGAAAATGGGCGCAAAAATTTATGGAGCTACTACCATTGGTCCGTTTTCGACCGTTGGTGGCGAGCTAAACAACTGTGTGCTTTGGGGTTACTCAAACAAAGGACACGAAGGCTTTTTGGGCAATTCGGTGCTTGGACAATGGTGCAATTTGGGTGCTGATACCAACAATTCAAACCTCAAAAACACTTACGTTGCGGTGCGCTTATGGAATTACGAAACTGAAAGTTTTGCCAAAACCGGCTTGCAATTTTGCGGTTTAATTATGGGCGACCATTCCAAAAGTGGCATCAATAGCATGTTCAACACCGGAACGGTGGTAGGAGTTGCGGCAAATATTCACGGAACCGAATTTCCTCGCAATTTCATTCCGTCCTTTGCCGATGGCGGTTACAAAGGCTTCAAATTGAATACGTTAAAGACCGTTTTTGAAGTTGCCGAGCGTGTTATGCAAAGGCGAAACATAGAATTGAGCCAAGCCGATAAAAATATATTGCAAAATGTATTTGAACTTACACAAAAATATAGAAAATTTTAGATTTTTAAACCAAACTTAAAATTTTAAAATCCAAATATCTGTTTTGTTTCTTTTTTTTGAAATTAACTTGGCACATCTATTGCCTATATTAGTTAGTTGTGAGAAAAACAAATAAAACTGACAGATTGTCGTTTTTTCAGCAAATACAAAATAGCCAATTGATACGATGACTTTAAGTCATCGTATCAATAATGTTAGCAATTAAATTACTTTTTTTTCATTTTTTGTACAAGCAAACCATAAAATATGATTGATACTGACGATGGAATTCCAATGTTGAATATTCATGGCGAAAACGAGCCAAAATTGATAGAAACTCCAGAGGAATTGCCCATTTTGCCGCTAAAAAATACCGTACTTTTTCCGGGAGTTTTGCTGCCTATTTCGGTAAGCAGAAACAAATCGCTGAAATTGATTCAAGAAGCTTACAAAGGTAATCGCTTGATTGGCACCGTTTCGCAAAAACAACTCGATGTAAACGACCCAACGGAATCGGATATTTACCCGATAGGAACGGTGGCTCACATCTTGAAGGTTTTGAGAATGCCCGATAATTCTACAACTGTTGTAATTCAAGGACTTAAACGATTCGAAATAACAGAATTTACTAGCCGCAAACCTTATTTTAGAGCCAAAATAAAAACCAAAGACGAATTGCTGCCCGATGCTGCCGACGAGAAATTTGTCGCACTCATTGAGTCGATTCGTGAATATACGCTTTCGATTGTGCAACTTTCGTACAATGCGCAGTCCGATATTGCATTTGCTATCAAAAACATTGAAAGTCCTAAGTTTTTGGTCAATTTTGTAAGTTCAAACAGCGATTTTCCAATTCCCGACAAGCAAAAAATTCTCGAAATTGACAATTTAGAGGAGAAAGCACAACTTTTGTTGGAATATCTTTCGGTAGAAATAAAAAAGCTGCAAGTTAAGGACGATATTCAATCGAGAGCTACAACTGAAATGAATCGCCAACAGCGCGAATACTTTTTAAATCAGCAACTTAAAACAATTAAAGACGAACTTGGCGACAACAAAGTAAACAAGGAATTAGAGGAATTAAAGAAAAAGGCAAAAAAGAAAAAGTGGACAAAAGAAGTTAGCGAAACTTTCAACAAAGAGTTGGAGCGTTTGGAGCGTTTGCACACGGCTTCACCCGAATATTCTAACCAACTCGACTATTTGCAAACACTCTTGGAACTGCCTTGGAATGAGTATTCTAAAGATAGTTTTGACTTGAAACGTGCTGAAAATGTGCTCAACGACGACCATTATGGTTTGGACAAAGTAAAGGATAGAATTTTAGAACATTTGGCAGTTTTGAAGCTTAAAGGTGATATGAAATCGCCTATTCTTTGTCTTTTGGGACCTCCAGGCGTGGGAAAAACTTCGCTCGGAAAATCCATTGCCAAAGCCTTGAATCGTAAATATGTCAGAATGTCATTAGGTGGCTTGCACGATGAATCAGAAATTCGTGGACACCGAAAAACCTACATTGGAGCTATGCCGGGCAGAATTATTCAGAGTTTGAAAAAAGTAAAAACCTCAAATCCGGTTTTTATTCTCGACGAAATAGACAAAATAGGCAACGATTTTAGAGGCGACCCTTCGCATGCTTTGCTCGAAGTACTCGACCCCGAACAAAATAACACGTTCTATGACAATTACTTAGAACTCGAATACGACCTTTCGAAAGTGATGTTTGTGGCAACGGCGAACTCGCTTTCGCCAATAAATGCGGCACTTCGCGACCGAATGGAAATCATCAATATTAGCGGTTATATTTTAGAAGAAAAAATAGAAATTGCCAAACGCCACTTGATTAACAAACAATTGGAAAATCATGGTGTAAAGAAAACGCAACTTAAATTTTCGAAAGAAGTAATAGAGCGAATCATCGACGATTACACGCGCGAATCGGGCGTGAGACAATTGGACAAAAAAATAGCCAAAGTAATTCGTTCTATTGCCCGAAAAATTGGATTTGAAGAAGAATACAATGCCAATTTGTCGCTCGACGATTTGCGCGAAATACTTGGACCAAAGGAATTTATAAAAGGCAGATACGAAGGCAATAAGTACGCGGGCGTGGTTACGGGCTTGGCTTGGACTGCCGCCGGAGGCGATATTTTGATGATAGAATCGAGCCTTAGCCGAGGCAACGGAAGGCTTACACTTACCGGAAACCTTGGCGAAGTGATGAAAGAATCGGCTATGATTTCGCTTGAATATGTAAAAGCGCACGCCGAAAGTTTTAATATTGATGCCGCCGTTTTCAACAATTGGAATTTGCACATTCACGTGCCCGAAGGCGCAATTCCCAAAGATGGACCTTCGGCGGGAATTACAATGACAACTTCCATTGTATCAGCCTTTACGCAGCGCAAAGTGAAGCCCAATTTAGCTATGACTGGCGAAACGACTTTGCGTGGACGGGTGCTTCCGGTGGGTGGAATTAAGGAGAAAATTTTGGCAGCCAAACGCGCCGGAATCAAAGAACTTATTTTGTGCAAAGACAACGAAAAAGACGT
>JFJP01011374.1_pt1 | contig 17337 bp, 17 predicted proteins | sample 431651 | NCBI WGS metagenome assembly JFJP01 (sample SAMN02602958, study PRJNA72255) | Microbial mat metagenome, whole genome shotgun sequencing project. | biome: fresh water; feature: sink hole; material: water; isolation source: purple microbial (photo- and chemosynthetic) mats found in...
TGCCATCAAAGGTGGCATCCAGGCTGGTATCATCAAAGTGAATATAGCCCCAATCGCCCGCCGCAGGTGCGCTGGCATTGGAGGTAAAGCGAATCGGCGCGGCCTGCGTGCCACGCGCCATGAGCGTGCCTTCCTTTATCCACAAGGCCAAATCTTTTTCAAATTTCACCGTAACACCAGGTTCAATCGTCAATATGGTGCCAACACCTTGCACACGGACCGTACCTTTAACAATGTATGGGCTATTCGCCGCTGTCCAGGTTGTACTGCTGATAATCAACCCTGTTACATCCGTACTTAAGGGTCGGGCTTGGCTGGCGGGGGCCGTCAGCATGAGTAAGGTGAGCATGAGGATGCTCAGAGTTAAAGAGAGATAACGTTTCATGTTTTTTCCTTCCTTTGTTAAGGTTAACTTGTTGTTAAACAAACAATTGACTTTGAAGTAACACCAAAAGTTGCTCATTTTTCTTTACTCTTTTTTAGGGATAATGGTAGAATCGTAACGAATGAAAAACAATAACTTATCCGTTATGCCTCTACTACTACCTAATGGTCACCAGAAAAATTAGGTTAAATTTACGTACTTGTAGATTCCACACCCGTCAGCTTTGCCGCATCACAGATGGGCAAAGCTGACATGTTGCGCTCCGTTTCACAGGCGAGTTATTTCACTAGCTCCTCAATTCTCTTAGACAAAGCCGCGTCCATTGTACCAAATGAAGTTATTACCACCCCTTGCGCGGTGACTTGATTTGCTTGGAAAGCAACATCATCTATCAAGAAATCACTTAAATAGCCTTCATCAGTTGCGGCTAAAAAACTCAAGGTGATGGATTGTCCCGCATAAGCCCTTAAATCTACACTACCTTGAACCCAACCACCGGTGTCAGTATCAGTGCATAACCAGGCCGAGGCCACCACTTCCTCATTAACAAATATACCACTGACATCATAACCACAGTCGTCCTCAGAGTTAATCACAAACCAGAAAGTGAGATAAGGGGCTTGAGTAGGTACGGTTACTTGTTGTTCAATAATACTTGTTTCATCATCATCCCCACCCAGCCAAGCAAGCCAACTCCCACTATGAGGATTCAATGGAAGTTCATTATTAGTAATCAGATCAAAACCTGATGAGGAAAATTCAGTCCACCCAAAATTTCCACTTTCAAAATTACCATTGATTATAGTAGACGTATTGGGAACTTTGGTGGGTGTTGGAGTATTAGTGGGGGTTTTGGTGGGTGTTGGGGTATTAGTCGGAATGGGAGTAGGCTGTCTGCTGATGAGGGGTAGATAGACAAAGTTGGGCGTACCAACAACTGTAGCTAGGCCAACGGGTGTGCTAGTGGGTATAGCTATAGGCGTACTCGAAAAAGTAACCGTTCGGTAATAATAAGCCAGGCCGTAACCATTGGTGCCATTAACGCTTACCCACCAGCCATAAGAATTATTAAAAGTAAAGCCACTGGGTAGCGCGGTTAAGGTGTAGCTACTGACATCACCTAACTCGTCACTTAACCAAAATGAGGTAAAGGTACTGTCAAATAGGCTTATATCGTAGCTATCAGCAGTAATACCACGTCTAGCCCAACTAAAGGAGACAGGCAAAGAGACAGTGGTTTTATGAGCAGGAAAAGTTGGCACAACATCAGTCACATCAAAACTGCATGGATAAACCGCACTGCTTGCGCTAATCCTATTGCAACTCCAACCGACCAGTCGGTTAGAATTGTTCCCATTATCCTCATTGTTCCACTGAACTTGAAGTTGATGGTTGCTGCCTAAGGCAGGTAAGGTAAATTGATAACTCCCGCTTGCATTGGTCATGGCAGTGGCATAATCTGACCAGGTGCTACCACTATCCGTTGAACGGCGTAAAACCAGAGTTGTATTAGCCAATGGTACGCCCTGCTCAGTCACGGTGCCAGTAGCGAGGTTGCTTTGTCGCTCATTGCTGGTAACCGTCGCGCTGATAGGCGGTCTTTGTGCTTCAATCAGTTGCTGGATTAGGTGGATAGTTTCCTTATCAGCAACATTAGATGTGGGAGTAACACTTGGTGTTACTATCTCAGCATTATTGCCCGTTTGGGCATGCATTGGTTGTGATTCGGTCATGGTTAGGCCGATGAGTAACGTAAAGCAAGCTATGGCTAGAAAAGTGAAACGTTTCATTTGTTGCCTCCTAGAAATGCTGCTTATGGAAAAATTAGGTTGATTGAGCAACCAAGTAATTAGCTTGGTCGCTCAAAACTATGCCTTAACATTCTTACATCCGACTGAATAATTCGGTTTTCTTTTGCTCAAACTCGTCTTGAGTAATAAAATTTTTATCTCGTAATTGATGCAACTCTTCAATTTTCTGAGGAATACTTGTAGCCGTTGCCACTGATCCAACAAACACTTTGCAATGGGGGCATTGAGGTTGAGCAACATGATCAAGTTGTGAAGGGTTCTCCCGAATTAGTTTAGTCTTACCACAGTTAGGACAAGGGCCAAACTGCACCTTTGAAAAAAGTGCGCGTAAAGGTGCATCAATAATCATCACAAAAACTGATAAACCTCCGAACAAGAAAGCAATTGCTCCTCCCAACAATGCGGATTGTCCCCTTATTTTGTAATAACGTTGCCAATACCAAATAGACAGTATCCATAATGGGAAGAAAATAACATAACAGCCAGTTACAAACGTATTTGTTGTATTATCATTAGGGCGTTGGAAGTGAGGAGAAAATCCTGTTAATAATAACCCAACAAACCACATAATTATCATAAATCGTTGCTTTGTGTTCATATTTCCTCCTGCGCTATCACGGGCGCACCCGACAACCACTAAAGTGGGTTGTATAACTTTGGCGTGGCATAAATCAATGCCACGTTTTGTTAGGAATTTGGCACATAGTTTAACTTACCCACGGACTACTCAATCGCAATGTATCCATTTAATTGAAATCAATTAAAAATGGTTTTACCACAGTATAGCACTTTATCAAGAAATATACACTAGCCATGTGACTAGGTTTTTACCTGGACACCTGGCTAGTATTTTACCTAGATACATGGCTAGTATTTAGTATGATAATTAAATAATTTATATATTTACTAAAAATATTTTTACCTGAAACAAAAAAGCCCCGTCTGTTAACCAGACGGGGCCATAAAATTACGTCACCTGTCAAAAATAAGGTGGTTTAGGCGAGGAGTCTGCCAGCATTGCGGTCACCTCCATTAAATAACTCCATGCCGCTATCTTTTATAACCTTCACTTGTAGAGTATAATAACGCCTCAATGGAGAAAGCACCATGTTAAAATTTCCCTACGGCATCGCCGATTTTCACACAATTATCACAGAAGGTTACTATTATGTTGACCGCACTGACCGTATCCCTTTGCTAGAAGAAGCAGGCAAAGTGTTACTTTTTCTACGCCCGCGCCGCTTTGGTAAGAGTTTGCTCATGTCAGTGTTAGAGAATTATTACGATATTCGGCGCGCTAATGAGTTTGAACGGCTCTTTGGGCATCTGGCGATTGGGCAAAATCCCACGCCTAAACATAACCAATATTTCATCCTCAAATGGAATTTTTCCGCCGTTGCCACACAGGGTGATGAGCAGGCCATTCAGCAAGCCTTATATGACCACATGAATGACGGTATTTGGGAATTTATCCGTTGGTATGAAGGAATGTTGCCTCATAAGATAGAGCTTAATCCTGAAAATGGGTTATCTTCATTTAATAATTTGCTGTCTGTGGTACGGGCCACACCTTACAAATTATATCTATTGATAGATGAATATGACAACTTTGCCAATGAGGTGTTAATGGGGGGGCGCGAACGGGGATTGAAACGCTATGAAACATTAATTGAAGGGGAAGGGTTGTTAAAGGTATTGTTTAAGGTGATTAAGGCAGGTTTAGAGGGGCGCGGCCTTGACCGCGTGTTTCTAACAGGAGTGTCTCCTGTGGTGATGAGCGATATTACCAGTAGTTTCAATGTGGTTGAGAACATCTATCTCAAGCCTGAATATAACGATTTGTGTGGTTTTCGGGAAGATGAGGTGGCGGTGATGGTGCAGCAGGTGGGACAACAGTGCGGCTTGAGCGAGGAGCAAAGTCAAGCCGCGTTAGACACCATGCGAACGTTTTATAATGGTTACAGTTTCAGCTATGATGAAAAGCCTATCCTGTACAATTCAACCTTAACGCTCTATTTTTTGAAACATTTGCAGGGTTCTTGCCGTCACCCGCGCGAAATGTTGGACAGCAACCTGGCGATGGATAGGCTGAAAATTGCCTACATTGCCAGTTTGATGAATGGCGAACAAGTCATTGCTACGGCTTTGAATGAAGCCCAGCCGTTAGTGGCGGTTAAACTGGCCGACCGTTTTGGGGTGCGGGATATGTTGCAAGAAAGTAACGATAATCGATTCATGGTGTCGTTACTTTATTATTTTGGTGTATTGACTATGACGGAGAATTACACCGACTGGGGCAGTTTGATTTTCAAAATCCCCAATTTGGTAACGAAGCAATTATATGTCGAGCGTATCCGTGAAACGTTGCTACCCACTGGCCCCCAACAAGATGAACTGCAAGCGGTGGCGATTCAGTTCTATCAAACGGGTGAATTACAACCCGTCTGTGATTTTATTGAACAGAAATATTACCCTTTATTCGATAATCGTGATTATCGCTGGACAAATGAATTGACGACGAAAGTTATCTTTATGACGGTCTTTTTTAATGATACCTTTTATGTGATGGACTCGGAGACTTCGTTAGAACGGGAATTTGGCGATTTGACCATGATTGTACGTTCCGACATGCGGCGATTTAAGTTGTTGGATTTTTTGTTTGAGTTTAAATATATTTCGCTGAAACAACTAGAAATGAGTGGAGAACAACTCCGTGCCTTAGACCTGGCAGCTTTAGCCGAGTTGCCATTAGTGAAGACACAGTTAAGTCAGGCCGAACGGAAACTGAAACGGTATCGCAGAACATTGCAAAAAAATCACCCCACCAAATTACGGTTACATTGTTACAGTGTGGTGGCGGTGGGCTATGAACGGCTCATCTGGCGGAAGTTGTGAGCCAGCAAGCGGAGTCCAAATCTTTAGATTTGTCAGATTCAACTCTAACAAATCTAAAGATTTGGACTCCAGGTCTAGCCACGCAATCTGCGGGTCATCCAGGCGAAACCAGTTATATTGCTGGCGCACAAAGCGGCGCGTTTCCCGTTTAATCAGCATGACCGCTTCATCTAAAGAGACCTCGCCCCGCAAATATTGCCCCATCTGCCGATAACCCAAGCCCGACATGGCGGGCAAATGCCAGCCATAGCCCGCCTCCGCCAAACCCTTAACCTCTGCTAACAAGCCGTCAGCCATCATTTGGTCAATCCGTTGGTCAAGGCGTTGATATAATTCTTCACGCGGGCGGGTGAGGCCAATTTGTTTTATGTCGTAAGGCGGCGGGCTTTTGCGCTGATGCACACTAATCGGCACGCCCGTTTTATGGTACACCTCTAGGGCGCGAATGACGCGGCGTACATTACGGTAATCTAACTTTTGCGCCGCGTCAGGGTCAATCGCCGCCAACTCCGCATGGAGAGCCTCCGCGCCAATGACCTCGGCGCGTTGCTCCACCTCCTGCCGCCAGGCCATGTCGGGTGGCACGGCGGGAATCCCCCAGCCCTCGACCACCGCCTGCACCCATTGCCCTGAGCCACCGACCAACATGGGCAGATGTCCCCGTTGCTGAATCTCGCCAATCAAGCGATAGACGTGACGCTGAAACTCGGCCAGCGTTAATATTTCGTCAGGCGAAACCACATCTATCATGAAATGCGGCACGAGGGCTTGCTCGGCGGGGCTGGCTTTGGCCGTGCCAATATCCATACCGCGATAAATTTGGCGGGAATCGGCGGAGATAATTTCGCCCTGTAACTCTTGGGCGAGTTGTAAGGAAAGGGCGGTTTTGCCTACGGCGGTGGGGCCGACGATGACTAAAAGGGGAGGTTGGCTGTTGCTCATCAGGCAGCTACGGCATAAACTAAAACTTCTTGCTCCAAACGCCCTCGCAGTTTATCCTTTTCCATCTCTAGGTCATAACGAGATTGCAGATTAAGCCAAAAGCGTTCTGATAAACCAAAATAGCGCGCCAATCGTAAGGCAGTGTTAGGAGTAATCGCCCGTTTTCCTTTCACAATATCATTAATCCGTCGCGCGGGTACATGAATATCCTTTGCCAACCGATATTGACTGAGCTGCATGGGTCTTAAAAACTCTTCTAACAATATTTCACCTGGATGAATAGGTGGTAATAATTCTTCACTCATAATACCTCCCTCTCAATGATAATCCACAATTTCGACATTATAGGCATAACCATCACGCCATTCAAAACAAATCCGCCATTGTCGGTTAATCCGAATACTATGCTGATTCAGCCTATCCCCTGAAAGTTTTTCCAAATGGTTGGATGGAGGAATCCGTAAATCCTCCAAAACTTCTGCTGCGTCCAAAATTTCAAGTTTTAGACGGGCAGAGTGTTGGATTTCTGGCGGAAGTTTACGAGAACGTTGACGCTTAAATAAGATTTCGGTTTCTTTAGAGGCAAAACTTCTAATCATGAAAAGTTACACCCCGTAAATCTGGCCGAACTTTTGCTTAATGTATGTTAAGTAAGGTTGCGCATCTAGCCCGTCAGCCCCCGTAATTTGTTGAATCAATTCATTGGCGGTGAATTTGCGGCCATGTTGGTGGATATGCTGACGGAACCAGGCCAATAATGCCCCAAATTCGCCTCGTTGAAATTGCGCTTTAAGGTCAGGAATATCATGTAAGGTTTGATTATAAAATTGACATGACATGACATTGCCCAGCGTGTAGGTGGGAAAATAGCCCATTAAACCGCCTGACCAGTGAATATCTTGTAATACACCGAGACCGTCATGGGGCGGAGTCAAGCCGAGATAGGATTGCATTTTGGCGTTCCAGGCCGCAGGCAAATCCGCCACTTTCAAGCGACCTGCCAATAATTCCTGCTCCAATTCAAAGCGTAAGAAAATATGCAGATTATAGGTCACTTCATCGGCCTCCACCCGCACCAACGATGGCTCAACTTTATTGATGGCGCGATAGAAATTATCTAACGTGGCCTGACCGAGTTGGGCGGGAAAACAGGCTTGCAATTGAGGGTAATAAAATTGCCAAAATTCATAGCTCCGCCCCAACACATTCTCCCACAAGCGCGACTGCGACTCATGCACGCCCAATGAAGTCCCGCCCATCAACGGCGTACCATCAAAATGTACCGCAACATTCTGCTCATACATGCCATGCCCACCTTCATGCAAGGTGCTGAACAATGATGACGGAAAGCTATTTTCTGTAAGCCGCGTGGTCAGGCGCACATCATTGACCGAAAAGCTGATGGTGAAGGGATGGGTTGATTTATCCTGCCGCCCGCGCCGCAAATCAAAGCCGATGGCCTGCAACACCTCCAGGCCAAAATCCCACTGCGCCCCAACAGGGTAATTTTGCTTAAGCAAGCTATCATCCACCAAATCCACGCGCTCAGAAATGGTCTGCACAAGTGGCACAAGCGTGGCTTTGAGTTCATCAAAAACCGTGTTGACCTGCGCCGTTTTCATGCCTGGCTCAAAGAGGTCTAGCAGGGCATCATAAATACATGTTTCATAACCGTACGCCTCCGCCACCTGAATGTTCAGGTCAACAATTTTTTCCAGCGTACCTTGAAAAGGTGCAAAATTAGCTTCATGTTTGGCCTGTTCCCACACTTGCTGACCTAACGAAAAAGTACGGCTCATCTGTGCCACCAATTCAGGCGTAAGTTTGCGGGCGTGGTCATATTCGCGGCGCGTCACTTTTATTAAGGCCGCTTCATCAGAAGCCGCAGGCCAATCCGCCCCCGCCAAATCTTCTAACAACAAGCCAACTTCATCACGGGTAAAAAGTTCATGGGCTAAGGTTTGTAAGGTGGCTAATTGTTCAGCACGCGCAGCCACGCCTCCAGACGGCATGTTAACTTGTTGGTCCCAGGCCAACACTTCGGCAGCGCGTTCTAGGTTTGAGACATCTTTGAGTTTCGTTCTAAGAGTTTGTAATTTTTGTTCCACGTTGAGTCATATCCTTTGGAGTTAAATTTATCCACTGGTAAATAATTGGGGGATTTCATACGGAGTCCGTAATCATTTACGGACAGCCCGCAAGGAATTGCGAACTCCTGCCGCTATCACCTGTAAATAATTCGGTCAGCCATTATAAGGCTTTGAGCCTTATAATGGCTATACGAATGATAGTAAATTTCAGCCAAATTTTTTTAGATAAGTTAATACCGCTTCCATCTCAAAGCCAAATTGTAACTTATCTTTCGCGTGCAACTCATACACCTCGGCGGGCATGAGCCAAGCAAATTCCCGCACTTCATCTTTCTTAAGCGGGCCAATTTCGCCCAATTTACGGGCGATAAACACCCGATACTCTAGACCAGAACGATTGTAAAAACAGCCTAATTCTTCAACAATTTCAATTTCTAACGACAATTCTTCTTGAATTTCACGGTGCAGCGCATCAACGGCTTGGGTCTCATGCGGGTCAAGGCGGCCCCCAGGCAATGTCCATTTGCCGACAATGGCGGGGTTTTTCAGGGTATGATGGATAAACAAAATGCAGCCATCTTGGACAATAAATGCCCGTGCCGCATATGGTTTCTTGCTGTAACTTTTCTTAAATATTTTTTCATTAGGGCGAGGCCGCTCACTTTCACTCATGGTCAACCTCCTTGTTGGCCTGAATCATTCGTAAGAAATAGCGATGCAGCCGTACGTCATTGGTTAGTTCTGGATGAAACGCCGACACTAATAAATTACCTTGCCGTGCCGCCACAGGGGTGCCATTGGCTAATTCCGCCAAAATCTCCACTTCGGGGCCGCATGATTCAATGCTAGGGGCGCGAATAAATATCGCCCGAAAAGGCACGTCTCTATCAAAAGTTAACTGTAAATCCGCTTCAAAACTATCAATTTGCCGCCCAAAGGCATTACGATTAACTACAATATCCATCATCCCTAGACGGAGTGGCACCACATGTCCGCCTGAACCCGTTGCCCCGACCTCTTTCGCCAAAAAAATCATGCCCGCGCACGTTCCCCACACGATTTTTTGGCTTGCTACAAATTGTTGCAGTGGCTCAACTAAACCAAACTTCAGGGCTAATTTGCCAATGGTGGTACTTTCCCCGCCAGGAATAATCAATCCCGCCAAACCGACTAAATCGTTAGGCAGACGAATTTCAATTGGGGTCGCGCCAAGTCGCCGCAACATGTTGGCATGTTCCAAAAAATCGCCTTGCAACGCCAACACGCCAATTTTAGTTCCCTGAACCTCACTCTCAGAAGTTGCATGGGACGGCTGCCATATTAAGTTTTGTGGTGATACTTTCATGAACAGTTTACCCTCTGGTTGCTTTTGTTCATTTTAGCATGGAGTGAAGCAATTTGAAAGTAGTTATTATGATGACAGGAGTACAACAGCTAAAGCTGTTGTACTCCTGTTAACTTACAGGCATAAAGACTTTATCCTCATTTTAATCTAAGCCGTTTATAGTGAACAGGGAATTTATTGTCTCCCTGGATTACATGGTATAATGAACCCCTTAGAACTTACGCAAAAGCTAAGTCTACCCCCCTTAATCCCCCCGACATCGGAGGGAAATTTTGCGCCCTCTCCTTTATCCCCGTATGGGGATAAAGGAGAGGGTTTGGGTGAAGTGTTTGCGTAAGTCCTACCCTCAAATATAGGGCGCGAGGGCATAAACTGGAGTGTCAAAATTTCATTTTGACAGGCGAAAGTAAAACTTTCGCACTCCTGAAAAGTTTAATTCATGACCTCGCGCAGGGCGAAAGTAAAACTTTCGCACTCCTGAAAAGTTTAATTCATGACCTCGCGCAGTATAGTTTGCCAAAGGATGAAGCAATGCCACAATATATGCTTGATTGGGGTATTATGGTCATTCTCACCATGCAGGCTTGGGGTGATTGGCTAACGATACCCATGAATTTTTTCACGACCTTGGGTAATTTAGAAACCAATTTGCTATTCATCGCCACCCTCTATTGGTGCTATGACCGCCGTTTAGGGGTGCGATTAGCCGTGGCTTTTACGGTAAGCAGCGTCGTGTTTAATAGTTGCAAACTTATATTCCAAGCCCCCCGCCCTTATTGGGTTGATACCCGCGTCCGTTTATTAGGCCGCCCCGAAATCTCCTTTGGGTTACCTTCAGGCCATGCCCAAAACGCAGTCATCATTTGGGGAACATTAGCCACTTACGGTCAAAAGTTGTGGCTGTGGGTGGTGGCGATTAGCCTCATGTTTTTCATTGGCCTCTCACGGATATATTTGGGGGTGCATTACCCGACGGATGTGCTGGTTGGCTGGGTCATAGGCTTGATAACCTTTGGCTTATTGGCCCGCTTAGAACACCCCATAATGGAACAATTCAATCGGTTGGGTCGGCTGCAACAACTGGGCGCGTTGTGGGCCATCTCACTACTCATCATCATCTCGACAGAGTTGATAATTATTCTCATCCCCTGGTCAGTGCCATTTCAATGGACTAAAAATGCCCAGGCCATTGCGCCGCAGCCACTCTTTAACCCTTTCACCTTAACCAACCTTATCATGGGCGCAGGGTTATTTTTCGGTTTTACGGGCGGGGCTATCTGGCCGCAAAATGAACCCACAGGTCACTGGTCGCAACGCTTAGGCAGTTTACTCATCGGAGTCATTGGCCTCCTTTTATTGTGGCTCGGTTTGGGTTTCATTATTAGGTACTTCGCTGAAACTGAAACCATTTTAAAATTAAGTTTAGAATACTCGCGCGCGGTCAGCATCGGCGTGTGGATTTCTGCCATTGCCCCGCGTCTATTTCAACGCTTAGGGCTAGAGAATTAAACCTTTTGCAACGAATTACCTGAATTACAATGATTTAAGCCATTATAAGGTTTAAAACCTTATAATGGCTGGCTTTACCACTGTATTATTTACAGGTGAGGTTTATTTGTTTTTAATTCATTTAATTCGCGCAATTCGTTGCAAAAGTAGTTAAGGAAACAATATTTATGCGAGTTATTACAGGTTTTGCCAAAGGTCGTAAATTAAAAGCCGTGCCAGGTGATACCACCCGCCCCATCACTGACCGCGCCAAAGAAGCCTTATTCAGTATTTTGGGCGATTGGATTGTGGAGGCGCGGGTGTTAGATTTATTTGCTGGCACGGGCGCAGTGGGCATTGAGGCGTTGAGCCGTGAAGCCCAACATGTAACATTTGTAGACAATAATCATTTAGCTACCCAGGTGATTGGGCAAAACTTACAACATACGTTATTAGTTGACCGTGCCTTTGTTAAAAAAACGGATGCTTTTAAGTTCTTAAATCAACCTCCTGATAAACAATATGATTTAATTTATATTGCGCCGCCGCAACATGAAAAGCTATGGAGCAAGGCTTTGTTAGCTTTAGATAAACAGTTGGACGATTGGTTATTACCCGATGGGGCAATCGTGGTGCAAATTCACCCCACGGAATATGAAGCGTTAGCCCTAAAACATCTAGTGTTATATGATGAAAGAAAATATGGCAGCACCAAACTTTGTTTTTACGAATGGGACGAAACCACTGAATAACTTAGGACTTACGCAAAAGCCAAATCTACCCCCCTTAATCCCCCCGACATCGGGGGGAGATTTTGCGCCCTCTCCTTTATCCCCGTATGGGGATACGTAGGAGAGGGCTGGGGGTGAGGTGTTTGCGTAAGTCCTTGTATGTTATTTAAAGTCCCAACAAATCAGACAAGAATGTCTGACTTACGGTAGAACAGACATTCCTGCCTGTTCATGGCAACACAGTAGCTATAAAAAATGCAAACAGGAGTGCAACGCTTCAGCTTTGCGCCACCAAAAACGAGCAAAGCTAAAGCATTGCACTCCAAACATGAAATAACCATGAATCAAACGCCACCATCCAATCGTTGGAAATTTATCGTACTAGGTTTTATCGCCTTTATCTGTCTAGGTGGGTTATCGCTGACGGTGATTGTAGCGGGGGTATTTTTGGGAACAAATATCAACCGTATCACCAAAAAGCCTGTTGCCACGCCTGCCCCCAGGCCCACGCCGCAACCTTACAATCAAATCGCCTACATTGGCAATGATAACAATGTTTGGCTGATTGCGCCTGATGGCACGAAAAAGCGGCAACTCACCACCGACAGCCAAATTTATCGCCTACTCACCTGGTCGCCTGATAATCAACAATTGGCTTTCACAGGGTCAGAGGTTGGGGATAGCACCAAAACCGTGCTTTTCACCTCGCCCGTTGACCACAGTGACCCGCAAGTTATTTTTCGAGATGAATCCGCCATCTATCTTTATTGGTCGCCCAATAGCCAAGCCCTCACTTTTTTAACGCAAGGCTCAACCGATTTAGCCCTGCGCCAAGTAGATTTATTCCCGCCGCAGACCGCCCGTTTGCTCGGACAAGGCTCACCCTATTATTGGGCTTGGTCGCCGCAAAATGACCGCCTGCTCATGCACTTGAATAGCGGCACAAAAAAAGCGGAACTCGCCATGTTAGCCAATGAAAAAGGGCAGGAAGCCGTTGAATTTAAGGTCGATGTCGGTAAATTTCAAGCCCCGCTCTGGGCTGCCGATGGGCAACATGTTTTCTATGTGGTGACGGACGGCAAACGGCGCGGCATTTTATATCAAGCCAAAATCAACGCCAATAATGAATTGGCAGAGCAAACAATGATGGTACGGCTTAAAGGGCCAACCTATATGGTACAATCCCCCGATGGGCAACGTCTCTTTTACTTACAATTGCAACGCCGTAATGAACCCCCGTTTGGCACAGCTTATATGTTAGATATAAAGAATAATGCCTCACAACAACTAACTGACATGCCCATTGCCTCGGCTTATTGGTCGCCTGATGGCAAAAAATTGGCCTTATTAACGTTAGGTCGCGGCCTGGATAAAGGGAACACCGCTAAAGTGGCGGGCTTGGCTGCCCCGCTGCCCCAAGAAGTTTTCCATCGCTGGTGGGTGTATTACGTGGAGACGGGGCGACTAGAGGTGTTGAAAACCTTTAATCCCACCGCCGAGTTTAAGGAAACAATTCCCTATTTTGACCAATACGCCTTATCACAAACCTATTGGTCGCCCGATAGTCGTTATTTCTTGATAGCTGAACAAGATGCCAAAACCCCCACGCAAGGAAAAATTTGGCTGGCAGATACCACCTTTGAGGAAGATGTCCGCGAATTAGCCGAGGGAAAAATCGCGGTCTGGTCATGGCGGTAGAATAACGGAGTCCAAATCTTTAGATTTGGTGGTCAAATCTAAAGATTTGGACTCCAGGCGATGATGAGTCAATTACCACCCCACCACGACGCGACCTACAGCGTTAATCTGCCTGATTTTCAAGGGCCGCTTGATTTGCTGCTCACGCTGATTCAAGACCAAGCCCTCGACATCACCAAAATTTCATTGGCGCATGTCACTGACCAATATCTCCGCTATTTAGAAATTATCACCCAACTCAACCCCACCGATTTAACCGATTTTATTGTCATTGCCGCCCGCCTGATTCAAATTAAATCAGAAGTCTTGCTACCAAAACCGCCCCGCAGTACGGTTAATGAAGATGAAGAAAATGTGGGCGAGGCGTTGGCGCGGCAATTGGTGCTTTACAAACATTTCAAGGAAATGGCCTTACAATTACGGCAAATTGAAGCCCTGGAGCAACGTAATTTTGTGCGGACTGCGCCACCGCTAAAAGTGACCATGCCCGCCACAGAAACCCTGAAAATTACGCTAGATGACATTCTGCGAGCCGCACGCCAAGTCCTCCTGGTCAAAGCCCCTGAGCCAAGTGTGGATGTCATGGTGTCGCGACAAACCATCACCATTGGGCAGCAAATGGTGTACATTCGCCAAATATTGGAGACGGGCGAGGCCATCTCCTTTCAAGATTTGTTAGAGAATAGCTATACCCGCATTGAAATTGTGGTTACGTTACTAGCGGTATTGGAACTCATCAAACGGCAAGTGATTGAGGTGAAACAAGAGGCTTTGTTTGGGGATATTACGATTCATCGAAATGAAAATCCGCCTCGATTAACAGAGGCGGATTGGGTAGAATTGACGGAACAGGTGGACGTGTCGTAAGGGAAAGGCCACCCTCACCCCTGCCCCTCTCCCAAAGGACGAGGGGTAATCATAAATTCCCTCTCCTTTTGGGAGAGGGCTAGAGTGGGTTCATACTTCGATTACCGTTTACGCCAAAACTCCACCAGTAACTTACGAAACGTATCGGCATGTTCAATATGGGGCGAATGGCCGCAACTACTGATAATGACCTCACGATAATGGCCGCCATTGGCTTGATACCGTTGCAAAACGGCGCGAGTTTGGGCAATCATGGGTTGCGGGGGCGCGACTTCCGCCCCTGGCCAGCCCGGCACGGCCCCTAGTTGCCCCAAATAGGCTAAATCAAAAAAGGAATTGTCCGATACAATCTGGTCATTGTCCCCCCGAATCCATAGGATAGGGGGTTTTTTGTTTAGGTCGGCTAAGTGGCTAACATTGAAATATTGAGGTGAAATGGCATTAAGCAGACCATGCGACCCTGGGGCAATGGTCGGCCAATGGGGTGAGGGAGTCATATCGCCAGGGTAATTGCCAAGACCCGTTTGCGTGCTTAACATGGACGAAACAAAAACCTCCTCGCGCTCAGGCGTGGCCTTGAAAGGCAGCTTGAAGTAAAAACTGTTCATCACTAGGCGCGGAGATAAATTACTCTCGCTGCTGCGGTCTTTATCCGCCAAACGCTGCACAAATTCAGGGTTGGCCGCGCCACCGCCTGAACCAGCGTAATCTGAGGCCACAGGATTGCCCGCCACATCTTTGGTGCCGCCAAAGCCGAAGGGTGAAACAGGCGCAACTAAGGTTAAGGAAGCGACTTGCTCAGGATGGTCAAGGGTATATTGCATCGCCACGCCACCGCCTAAAGACCAGCCCACTAAATGAAAGGCCGACAAGCCTAACACTTCAACTAAGCTATGTAAATCATCCGCAAAATCTCGCCCCCCACGAGTGGCATCAACCGCCTTGCTTTCGGAGTGACCAAAACCGCGCAGGTCAGGGGCGAGGCTGCGATAAGTGGGTGGCAACGCCAACATGGTCTCCTCCCAAAATAGATTGGAAGAGACATTGCCATGAATGAACAGGATGGGCAGCCCATCTTCTGCCCCACAGGTGAGTAAATGGGTTTGCAAGCGAGGCGTATTAATGAAACTTGAGGTAATGCCTGAAAGTACCGTGGGTGTTTCCATGTTACAGTTTCTCCGTTGAAATAAAAAATGATGACTATATTATTAAATTATATTACTCCCATACTGCTTGTTGTAAAACGACTCGATAACCGTCAATGTCAGCAAACGTCTGCCCATGTACATCCCAATAAGGGTTGAAGGCTGGCACGGCGTGGTAACCATGCGCGGTCATGCGGTCAATCGCTGCTTGCCAAGTCATGGGGTCGGGTAAATAAAAAACCAAGAGGTTATCTTCGGTGGGCGCGTGGCCTGCGGCATGACCATGTTTATGGGTGAACTCTAAGTGATAATTGGCCCCAGGCTGACCTAACATGATGCCATCAAAATCATCATGGGCTTCAAATGAACCTAATATTTCTAGCCCCAAGCCATCACGATAAAAACGAAGGACCTCGGCCAGGTTATCGGTGGGGCGGGCAATGCGTAAATGGGCTGTTTTCATCAAGGAAAGGGCTATTCATGCACCGTCCCATCAGGCATGATGGTATGATGCAAAATAGCGTTGGTTAAATTTGTGCCTTTAAGATTGGCTTCCCGTAAATCGGCTTCACTCAAATCAGCCCCGCTGAGGTCAGTCCAAACCAGACCCGCCAAGCGTAAATCCGCCTTGGTCAAGTTCGCGCCGCTGAGGTTCGCGCCGCGCAAATTGGCTTCATGTAAATCCGCTTCACTTAAATCAGCATGGCTCAGGTTACTCCATAGTAACGGTACGCCCGCTAAATTGGCTTGGCGCAAATTGGGCTTTTCCCCTTTTTGTTGCGCCAAGCGCATAATTTCTGTCACTTGTTCAATAGTTAATCTAGGAGGCATTTTGTCCACTCACAAGGTGTATAATTTCGAGAGGGTATAAACTGGAGTGTCAAAATTTCATTTTGACAGGCGAAAATAAAATTTTCGCACTCCTAAAAAATTTCCACCTGTAAATAATGGGGGGATACGGAGTCCAAAGCCGTAGGCTTTGCCCCACTACTCAAAGCCTACGGCTTTGGACTCCATTTCTATCCCCTGAAAATTTACAGGTGGAAAAGTTTAATTTATGTCCTCGCGCAGTATCAGTATTTCAAGATTTGGGTGCAACAACTAAATTCTCCTCACCCCCGCCCCTCTCCCATTGGGCGAGGGGAGACAAGATACGCCCTCTCCCATTGGGAGAGGGCTGGGGTGAGGGGGCTAAATCTTGATATACTGAGTATAGTTAGAGAAAAGGACTGTATTATAACATGGAGTGAGCTTAAGGCCAAAAACCTTAAGGTTATCAGGCCATCGTTAATTCAACCATGGTAGTCACAAGAACCAACTGAGGCTGTTGGGGCGCAATATCAAATTTCCAGGCCAATTGCGCCTGATAATCATTCCGCATGGTGAGAAAACCGAGGTGCGACTGTCTGTTATTTACCGTCATATTGGCTTGTAATTGTTGCTGATATAACTCATGGGTATCTTGGGTGAGCAATTTTTGGATAAATTTTTGAAACTGAGGCATGGTCGCGGGGTCAAGGCTATTGGTGAGATAAAATCTGAGGCCGTCAGTTGCCAAATATAGACGCAAGGTTATGGCATCAGGCACCGCAGCATGATGAAATTTGAGGCCATTTTCTAACAATTCATTGGCAATGTAAGCCACTGCGCTTTGGGTCTGCTGATTTATTTGGGGTGAGGCTGAAACAGGGGAGAAGGTTGACCAATAATCAGCCATGAAATCAGCCGACAGCTGATTATTACGCCAACGTTGCTTTATTGAGGGAGAAGAAGGGGAAAAATGAAGGGATAGAAATTCACCCGTAGGAATGGGTTCAATGAAATTACCTAATATTTCAGCCATGATACATCATTTATACTGCGTTTTAAATGAAAACTACACTTTTGGCATAGGAGTCCGCAATTATTTGCGGGCTGTCCGCAAAGGATTGCGGACTCCT
>JFJP01020707.1_pt1 | contig 17337 bp, 15 predicted proteins | sample 431651 | NCBI WGS metagenome assembly JFJP01 (sample SAMN02602958, study PRJNA72255) | Microbial mat metagenome, whole genome shotgun sequencing project. | biome: fresh water; feature: sink hole; material: water; isolation source: purple microbial (photo- and chemosynthetic) mats found in...
TCACCTGCTGGGTGACTAGCGGTTCCTCCTGCAAACCGTGTCGCCTCCGTTGCCTTCGTTCCTCCTTGTGAATCCAACTGCGGAATCAAGGATCACTCCACCGGCCGTTCCGCCCCGTGCCGGGCGATGAAGCGGTCGATCGGTCCGCGCGCCAGCGGATCGGCCTTGTCGCGCAGGGCCACGGCCCACGGACGCACCAGGGTCGGGCTGAGCCGCACCTCGTCGAAGACCGCGGCGAACAGCCGGTGCTGATCGACCGGATCGCCATCCAGCGGCAGTTCACCGCCGGCCTGGCGTTGCACCCGTTCGATGAGCACCGGCAGCAGTTCGCGCTCGGGGTCGCGGGCGACGTCGGCGAGCACAGCACGCAGCACGTGCGGATCGGTCGAGGCGGCGGCGAGGTTGCGCCAACCGAGTGCATCCGCCCCGCGCACCGTGGCGATGCGCCAGAGCAGCAGATCGCGGCTGGCGAGCGGATCGGCCTCCCCGGGGATGGTCGGTGAGCCCGGGGCATCGCCGGCGACCACGGCGAGCCGCCGTGCCAGCATGCGGCCCTGCGGGCCGGCCTCGTCGCGCAGCCGCGCGATCAGGTCGGGAGTGGCGGCCGGAGTGGCGAGGGCGTTGCGTGGCAGCCAGCTCCAGAGCTGGATCGCGCTGCGCACGGCCGGTGTGTCCAGCGTCTCGGCGGCGGTGATGATCTTGGCCAGCGGTTCGGCTTCGCCGCGTCCGGCCCCGGCCCCCGGGTCCTCGCCGCGTAGCCACGCCAGGCGCACGGCCTCCGTCTCGCCGGGCCGCAGGAAGAGCAGTTCGAGGCGACCGAGGTCGGCGTAGAGGGCGCTCAGCAGCGGCTGTTCGAGGGGCATTGCGACGGCGGTGCCGAGCTGGGCCAAACCGTCGTCTTGGGCTGGTACCGGCAGGGCATAGCGCACCCCGCCAGGGCCGGTGTGGACCAGGCCGCCGTTGTCCATGAGCAGCGGTTCGGAGACCAGTCCGGCCGCTCCGGCGCCGATGGCCAGTGGCACGCCGAGGCGCTGGCAGGCGGCGAGCAGCACGCCGAGATCACGCGGGTCGCTGCGCTGGCGCTGGCTGATCGCCGGATCCCAGCCGGCGGGAAGGTCGAGATAGACCAGCCACGGGCTGAGGTCGCGGGCCAGCGCCAGATCGGCCCGCCCACGGTCTGCGGAAGCCGGCAGGCCGAGGACGCCGACGCGCAGGCCAAGGCGCCAACGTGCGTCCTCGCCGGCGCAGGCGGCGCTCAGGGCCGGATCGGGCGGGGCGGCGATGACGATGGGAATCTCGCCTTCCCAACCGCCGCTGCCCAGGCGGGCCGGGACGTTGGACCCGAGGGCAAGGACCAGCTGCGGGGTCCCGCCGATCAGCCGGGCCAGGGCCTCGATCCCCGCACGGTCCGGCCAGGCCCGGCCACCGGCCAGGACGATGCGCGCTGGGGCGTCGGGCGGCGGTGGCGGCCGCACCCGCACCTGCAGCGGCTGGCCACCCAGGCTCAGCCGTACCGTGCCTGAGCTGTGGCGCGGTAGGCGCATCACCACCACCTGGGTGGCGCCGTCGCTGTCGTGGTCCAGGGCCTGGGCCGTGCTGGTCAGCGCGACGCCGCGCCCATCCAGTTCGGCGGCGGCCGGCAGGGGGGGATGGCCGGTGATGGCGATGCCGATGCAGGGTGCGCCATCAGCGTCATGCCACCACCACGGGCCGCGGATCAGGCGGGTCGCCTCACCGCCATCGAGCGGCTGGACGAGCACGGCCAGCAGCAGTCCCAGCGTGGCCTGGTGCAGGCCAAGGCGGAAGGCGGAAGACGGAAGGCGGAAGGGAGGTTGCGCGCTGTGCGCGCGGATTGCCGAGGCGAGGCGTGGTGCCGGATCGGCCTCGCCAACGCCTGCGGGCATCTCTTCCTCCTTCCGCCTTCCTCCTTCCGCCTTCACCGTCACACCGGCGCCTGCCAGAACACGATGCCCAGCGGCGGCAGGGTCACGCGCAGGGTGCAGGGGAAGGCGCTGCGCGGTTCGCCATAGGCCTCGCGCGTCGCGCTATCGACCGCGCCGCTGCCGCCGAAGCGCGTCTCGTCGCTGCTCACCAGCTGACGCCAGGTACCGCCGTTCCACACCCCGAGCGGGTAGTCGGTGCGCGGGATCGGGGTGAAGTTGCACGCCACCAGCACATCGGGGTGGCCCGGACACTTGCGCAGGAAGGCGAGGGTCGATTCCTGCCAGTTCTCGCAATCGACCCACTGGAAGCCGTCACGGCTGTCGTCGCGCGCATAGAGCGGCGGCAGCTCGCGGTAGAGGCGCAGGACCTCGCGCAGGAAGGCGGTGATGCCGGCGCGTTCCGGCTCGGCCGCCTCGTTCCAGGACAGCGAACTGGCCCAGTCCCACTCGCGGCCCTGGCCGAACTCGCCACCCATGAACAGCAGGGGGCGGCCCGGCACCGCGACCTGGTAGCCGAGCAGCAGGCGCAGCTGGGCGCGGCGCCGCCACCAGTCGCCGGGCATCTTGTCGATCAGGCTCTTCTTGCCGTGCACCACCTCGTCGTGCGACAGCGGCAGGATCCACTTCTCGTCGTAGGCGTACCACTGGTGGAAGGTGGCGCGGTTGTGGCAGCCGCTGCGCATCACCGGGTCCTGGGCCAGATAGCCGAGCGTGTCGTGCATCCAGCCCATGTTCCACTTCAGGTGGAAGCCCAGGCCCTGCAGGTCGGTGGGCGCGGTGACGCCGGCCCAGGCGGTGCTCTCCTCGGCGCACAGCACCACGCCGGCGTGTTCGCGGCGCACCGTCGCGGTCAGCTCTTGCAGCAGGCTCTTGGCCTCGTCATTGCCGCTGCCGCCATCCGGATTGGCCACCCACTCGCCGTCCTGGCGGTCGTAGTTGCGGTACAGCATCGAGGCCACGGCATCGACGCGCAGGCCGTCGATGTGATAGCTGCGGCACCAGTGCAGCGCGGCGGCGACCAGGAAGTTGCGCACCTCGGGCCGGCGGAAGTTGAACACGCAGGTGCCCCAGCCCTTGTGCTCGCCCTCGCGCGGATCCTCGTACTCGTAGCACGGCGTGCCGTCGAAGCGGGCGAGGGCGAAGTCGTCCTTGGGGAAGTGCCCAGGCACGAAATCGACGATCACGCCGAGGCCGGCGGCGTGGCACTGGTCGATGAAGAAGCGCAGGTCGTCGGGGCTGCCGTGGCGCGCATTGGGCGCGTACTGGCCGGTGACCTGGTAGCCCCAGCTGCCCTCGTAGGGGTGGTGGGCGATGGGCAGCAGCTCGAGGTGGGTGTAGCCCAGGCCCTTGACGTAGGGCACCAGCTGCTGCGCCAGCACGCGCCAGTTCGGCCAGGCGTCGGGCTCGCGGCCGCGCTTCCAGCTGCCGATGCACACCTCGAAGATCGACATCGGCGTGGTCAGCAGGTCGCGCGACAGGCGGTCCTGCATCCAATGCGCATCGCTCCACGCGAAGCGGTCGGGCGTGGCGACGATCGAGGCGGTGGCGGGCGGACGCTCGGCCTGCTGCGCGTAGGGATCGGCCTTGGTGCGCAATTCGCCGGAGCGGGCGCGGACCTCGTACTTGTACAGCATGCCCGGCCGCACGCCGGGGATGAAGATCTCCCACACGCCGTAGGGGTCGCGCGGGCGCATCGGATGCCAGCGGCCGTCGAAGCCGTTCCAGTCGCCGACCACCGAGACGCGCTCGGCGTTGGGCGCCCACACCGCGAAGCGCACGCCCTCGTGGCCATCGATGGTGCAGGCGTGCGCGCCGAGCATCTCGCCGAGATGGACGTGGTGGCCAGAGCGGAACAGCCCGAGGTCGAAATCGCTGAGCTGCTGCCAGTAACCATAGGGGTCGCTGACCAGGTGCTCGCGCGGGTCGCCGGGCAGGACCACCGCCAGGTCGTAGGCGAAGCGCTCGATGGCGCCCTCGATCACGCCTTCGAAGAAGCCATCCGGGTGGCGCCGGCCGAGCGGGAAGCGGCGGCCATCGGAACGCCGCACCACGCTGATCGCGGTCGCTCCGCGGTGCCAGGCGCGGCCATGCAGGCGGCCCTGCTCGGGATGCAGGCCAAGCACGCTGAACGGGTCGCGCAAGCGGGCTTCGCGCAGGGCGTCGACGACGGCATCGGGCAGGGGCATGGGGACTCCAGCCGTACCCTACCGTGCAGGTCGCGGATCGCCACCCGCCTGCCGCCGAGCCCCGCCAGGGTCGCGGTTTCCGCCAGTGGACGGGGGCGGCGCGACCCTAATAACCCTTTCTGTGCCCCCCCGGCCCACCATCAACGTCTCCAGCCTGGTCGATCTCCCGTCGGTCATCCAGTCCTTCGCCGGGGCCAGGCGCAGCGGCGTCCTGCAGATCCGCTATGGCGAGGCGGAGCGCCGGCTGCACTTCACCGCCGGCCAACTGGTCGCGACCAGCGGCGGTCCGCGCGGCCAGTTCGCCCGCGCCGTCTGCTGGTCGCGGGCGGTCACTCCGGCGGTGGTCGCCGAGGCGCTCAAGGCGCTGGGCGGCGATCCAGAGCCGTCGGCGCTGGTCGCGCACCTGCGCGCGCGCGGCGAGCTGCAGCCTGACGCCCAGGCCGAGGCCCTCGCGCTGTGCGCCGAGGAGGACGTTTCCACCGCCCTGGGCTGGCCGTCCCCCGCCTTCGACATCATGGCCGAGGCGCAGGCCGATCCGTGGGCCGCGTTCCAGATCCAGTCTGGGCTGTCGCTGGGCGCCAGTGCCATGCTGCTCGAGGCGCTGCGCCGCCAGGACGAGCGCGCCCAGCTCGGTGAGCTCATCCCCGACCCCTGGGACGTCCTGCGCCGCGAACAGAGCTCGGTCGCGCCTGACGACGAGGACCAGCGGCTGGTGCTCGAGCGCTGCGGCAACGCCGCGGTCTGCCGCTATGTCCTCGGCCATCCGCTGCTGCCTCCGCACCGGGCGCTACGCGCGGTGGTCGAGCTGCGCCGCGTCGGCCAGCTGCGCGTGGTCACCGCCGCCGAGCTGGCGCAGATCGGCGAGCAGGCGCGCGAGCAGGGCCGCGAGGCCGAGGCCTACGGCATCCTCGAGCGGGCGGTCGCCCTCGGACATGACGGCGTGCGCATCCGCGAGGTCCTCGCCAACCTTGCCGAGCGCCTCGGCGACCGCAAAGCGGCGGCGGCGCACTGCCTTGCGGCGGTGCCGCACCTGGCCACGCCGCAGCTGATGGTCCAGGCGCTGAAGGTCGCCCTGCGCCTGGGCGCCGAGCCGGAAGGCCCGCTGTCGCAGCTCGTCGCACTCAACCGCAGCCTGGGCGACGATCGCGCGACCCAGGATGCGCTGCTCGCCCTGATCCGCCTGCACGAGAACCGCGGCGACCGCAGCCGCGCCATGGAGGCGCTGAGCGAGGCGCAGACCCTTGGGGCCGACAAGGTCGTGACCGGCACAATCATGGGCCGGCTGGCCGCTGCCGCCGGCGATGCCGCCCAGGCCGCCCTGCAGTACGAGCAGGCCGCCCGCCTGGCCACCGAGCAGGGCCGCAGCGACGAGGCGATCACCGCCTGGCGCGGCCTGATCCAGCTCAAACCCGAGCGCCTCGAACCGGCCCGCGCCTGCGCCGAACTGCTGGCTGCCGCCGGCAAGCTGGAAGAGGCGGCCGTCGTCCTGCGCGAGGCGCTCCCGCGCGCCAGCGGTGCGCCTGAAGAGGTGCAGCTGGCCTCGTGGGAGCTGCTCGCCCGGCTCGCCCCTGGCGATGGCGCGGCGCACGACTGGCTGGCCAAGGCCTACGCCAAGCGCCGCGACCGCGACGGCGCCACCCGCCAGCTGCGCCTGATCGCCGACCGCCACGAGAAGGCCGGCGAGGACCAGGCCCTGGTCGATACGCTTGAACGCATCGTCGTGCTGGGTGGCGAGGACATCGATCTGCTGCGCCGGCTCGGCGACGCCCACGACCATCTCGGCCGCGCCGATGCCGCGATCGACGCCTGGTGTCGCGCCTGCGATCTCGCCACCGAGGCCGGCCGGCTCGAGGCCGCCCGCCAGGTCATCGACCATGGCCTGGCGCACCACCCCGGCTCGGCCGCCCTGCGCGCGCGGGCCGGCGACACCGCGTTGCGCGAGGGCGAGCGCGAGCGCGCCCTGCTCGAATTCCGGCGTGCCGCCGATCTCGCTGGCGGCTGCGGCGACCTGGACGGGGCCCGCGAGCATCTGCAGCGCCTGTGCAGTCTGCGCCCCGACGACCTGGTGGCGCGCCTGCGCCTGGTCGAGGTCGAGCGCGAATTGGGCGGCAGCGACGATCCCGATACCGTCAACGACGCCCTGCGGCTCGCGGTGCGCCGGGCCGACTACGGCTGCGCCGTCGAACTCGCCCGCCGTCGCGTCCAGGTCTCCCTGCCGGCGGCGCGCTGGCAGGCGCAAAGCGAACTGGTCGAGCTGCTGCGTCGTTCCGGTGACGGCCCTGGCGAACGTGCCGCTGCCAAAGAGCTGCTCGACGGACTGCTCGAGGCAGGGGCCTTCGAGCGCGCCCTCGAAGTCCTGTCGCGCCAGTTCGCCACCCACCCGCGCGACCCCGACCTCGCCCAGCAGCTCGCCGAGATCAGCGGCTCGCTCGGCGACGAGCGCATGGCGGCGCGCTGCTACCGCCACGCCGTGCAGCTGCTGCAGGCCGAGGGCCGCATCGACGAGGCGCGCGCCGCCCTCGGGCAGCTCGAACAGGTCAGCGACGACGACCTGCTGATCCTCGCCGCCCGCCGCCGCTTGGACGCTGGCGAAGCGGTCGAGTGGGAGCAGATCCGCGTCAACCTCGAGAGCGACCAGCGCAAGGGCATGGTCGAGCGCCTGGGATCCGAGTCCTACACCAAGTAGCGCCGGCCGTAGCGCCGGCCGTAGCGCCGGCTTCAGCCGGCACGGACGGCCGGCTTCAGCCGGCCGAGCATCTGCGCCACGACCCACGCCGTCATGGTGACCGCCGCATGCACCACGCTTGCCGGATTCCCCCGTCCATGCCGGCTGACGAACCAGTGCAGATACCTGAGCCGCGCCGCGAGCGGCGGCCGCTGCCCGCCCACCGCCCGGTGGTGCGCGCGCAGTCCGCTGGCGAAGCGCAGCCGATACCCCGCCTGGTGCAGCCGCCAGCAGAAGTCGCGATCCTCGCCCAGTGCATAGCCCGGCATCCGCGCATCGAAGCCGCCCACCGCCAGCGCCGCCGCGCGCCGGACGGCGAAACAGCAGCCGAACAGCTCGCGCGTTTCGTGATCAATCCGTCGGCTGGTCAGTCTGCGGCTATCGCGCAGGCAGCCCAGGTGCAGCAGCCGGTGCTGCCGCCGCGCCCACGCCCCGCGCGTCTCGACCACCGCGCCCCAGGCGGCGATGTGCGGCTCGGCGGCGGCCAGACGTTCGACCTCGCGCAGCAGATCCGGCGCGACATCGGTGTCGTCATCGAGGAACACCACGACCTTGGCGTCAGTGGCCTGCAGCAGCGCATTGCGCGCCGCCGGCAGGCCGGAGAGGTCGGGGCGGTGCAGCACGGTGACGCCGGGATGTGAGAAGGGCTGTGGGGATTGGTCGCAGATGAGGATGGGGGTTCGCGTGCGCTGCAGCCCGGACAGCGAGCGCGCGAGCTCGCCGTGACGGGCTTTACTCGGGATCAGGAGGGCGAGGCGCACGGCGCAGCGACCTGGGTCCGGTAGCGGGAGATCCCGTCCTCGACTGCACCGTCGAAGACCAACCGGCCGTGCTCTAACACCAGCGTCCGGGTGCAAATGGCGCGCACGGCTTCCATGTCATGCGAGACGAAGAGGACGCAGCGGCTCGCGAAGTGCCCACGCACCCGGTCGAGGCACTTGGCGCGGAAGCGCTCGTCGCCGACCGCCAGCACCTCATCGATGATCAGCACATCGGGGTCAAGGTGGGCGGCGATGGCGAAGGCCAGCCTCACGAACATGCCCGACGAATAGTGCTTCACCGGTTCGTCGAGGAACTCGCCGATCTCCGAGAAGGCGACGATCTCGTGGAAGCGGGCGTTGATCTCGGCCCGGCGCATGCCGAGGATCGCGCCGTTGAGGTAGATGTTCTCGCGTCCCGACAGATCGGGATGGAAGCCGGTGCCGACCTCGAGGATGCTGGCGACGCGCCCGCGGTAGGCGATCCAGCCGCTGGAGGGCGGGGTGATGCGGCACAGCACCTTCAGCAGGGTACTCTTGCCGGCGCCGTTGCCGCCGAGGATGCCGACCACCTCGCCGGGCCGTACATCAAGGTCGATGCCATCGAGGGCGTGGAACTCGCGGCGCGCATCGCGCCTCCACAGCCAGCGCAGCGTTGCCAGTCGCAGCAGGTCGTCCTTGAGCGAGATGCCCGGCAGCCAGGCCTCGTGGATGCGGTAGGTCTTGCCCAGCCCGCGGATGCGGACGGCGAGATCCGGCGGGCAGTCGGGGTGTTCAGATGACATCGGCGAAACGCGCCTCGGCGCGACGGAAGAACCAGTAGCCGCTGAACAGGAGGAGCGAGCAGCCGGCGACACTGAGCAGCATCGCCTTGGGGCCGGGCATGACGGTGCCAGGCAGGACACACCAGCGCAGCCATTCGACCGGCCAAGCGAGTGGATTGAGCCAGGCCCACCAGCGCCATTCCCCGGGCAGGGCGGCGACGGTGAAGGCGACGGGTGTGGTGAGGATGCCGAACTGCAAGAGGACCGGCACCAGGGCGCGGAAGTCACGATAGCGCACGGTCAGCGCCGACAGCCACAGCGCCGCGCCCAGCGCCGCCATCGCCATGAGCACCAGGGCGAGCGGTGCGAAGACAACCTGCCAAGGCGGAGCGATGCCGTACCAGACCATGACCCCCGCCAGGAAGAGGCAGTTCACGCCCAGATCGACGGTGTTGAGCACCAGACCGCTGGCCGGCATCAGCAGGCGCGGGAAGTAGATCTTGGTGACCAGGGCCGGATTGCCCGCCACCGAGTTGGCTCCTTCCGACAACACCGAGGCGAAGAACTGCCACGGCAGCATGCCGACAAGCACAATCAGCGGGTAGGGTAACCCGTGTGAATCGAGCTTTGCCACGGTGCCGAAAAGGAAGCCGAACACGCCCATGGCCAGCAGCGGCCGCAGCAGCACCCAACCCACGCCGAGCAGGGTCTGGCGGTAGCGCACCACCAGGTCGCGGCGGGCGAAGAACCACAGCAGGTCGCGGTGGCGCCAGCAGGCGGAGAGGGGGTTCTCTGAGGACGGTGACGGCGCGCCCCATCATCGCTTCCGGATGGCGAGACCGAAGCACGTCACGGGCAGTCCATCGACAGAAGCCTTCAGGTTTGGTGTCGGGTGAGCATCAGCCCATTGGGCCATGAACGCATCGTACCGATCGCGGAGGTCTGGCGCATGAGGGGGCAGATCCAGGTGGCGGTCCAACGGCATGTCGCCAAGACCATGGTCCAGTCCAATGATCTCACCACCCGCCTCGGCGACGAGCGGAACCAGGGCCTCGATGGAGTGTCGCTTGAAGAACACCGTCGGCCCGGATTCGATAGTCGTGGGGCCGGGCGAGAAGTCGTACTCGGTAGTATGCACGGCGACGCCGCCGGACCTGATAGTGCGCAGCGAGGCGAGGATGAAGCCGATGCTCCGCTCAAGCGTGCCCAGATGCTCAAGGGCGCAGGTGGACCAGCAGAAGTCGTAACCCTGCATGTTGTCGGGAATGCTGTTCATGTCGATGCGCCCGGTTTCGACCAGGCAGAGGAATCGCTCGCGATCAACGATGCCCGGCACGAACAGGCTTTCCAGGGCCGTGGTATATTGGCCCGTTTCCGCCCAGGCAGATCTGATCTCCGGCGTTTCAGGGGCGTCGGTTGCCAGCATCTGGCACCCCAGGGCGGCAAACAGCGATGGAAGCGGTTCGACTCCGCAGCCGAAGCCGACTCCCCGTCGCCCGTCGGCGAGCATGCCGCAGGCATGCAGTGTCTGCGCGATGTATGCGTATTCCCATAGCTTGCGATGGTACACGGGCTGCAGGCCAAGCTGATCCATCCAGTGCCGGAACCATGGCGTGGTGAAGTCGGCCTGCCGGCAAGGATGAGACCCGGGGAGCTGATCGTCGGCAAAACCGCTACCGGGAGGCAGGATGCGCGCCGACTCCTGGCGGGCGAGTTGCAGTCCGAAGTTCTTGCAGCACATGCGCATCAAGGCGTGTTCGCGCGCCATGATCGCAAACCTGTCGAGCTGGCGGTCGGGTCCGTCGGTGGACTCGTGAGCGACGAATGCATTGCCTGGAATCTCTGAGCGCAGCACGATGCCAGGAGCCGCGCGACGGGTCATGGCACGCAGTACGCGGCGGATCGCTCCTTGGAGTCCTGGCTTGGCCACGCGGCGTTTGTCGCGTAGGCACACCTCTTGGCAAGGGCGGGGCTTGCCTGGTCGGGTCGATGGCCAAGGTTCCATCGGTTATGCTCGAACCTGGCGATCTGGAGGAGGCTCGGCAGCGGTGGCAGGCGGCAGGGGGTTGCCGCATTGCGGTGGTGGCACCGTACCGATGCGCTGAGGCGGATGCGCTCATCGCTGCCGCACGAGAGGCTGGGGCCGGAGTCGTCCTTCTGACTCATGACCATGAAGCCCACCATCCGTCCGTCTGCAGATGCGTCGTCATGCCATATGCGTGGAGGCGCTCACTGTCTTGGCTGGCAGGTCTGGCAGGCCGTCTAGGCGGCTTTGATGAATGCTGGCTCGTCATCCCGGCGTCCCAACGCGCGCATCTGCTCGTCGCCCGGCTTGTCCATGGCCTGCTGCCGTCCCGGATGCGCGGCCGATGGGCAGAAGGGAGATGGCGGCAGATGGAGGGGGGGGGACGGTGCGCGGACTGGGCGATCCGCATGGGCTGGATAGCACTGCGCCTTGCGCTCGTTCTGCGTCCTCCGCTTCTGTTCGCGCTCGGCTGCGCCTGTGCTGCAGTCCGCCTGCTCCTTGTGCGCAACTCCGGTGGTTGGCTGGCTGACACAGGGCATCTGCTGAGGCGTCTGCACCGGTGGGGGCTGCCCGGTCAGATCGACGCCATGCTTCTCGCCGACTCGGCAGCCCTGCTGGGATTGGTCCTTGCTCGCTATCTGCGTGGCGATTCGGCCCAGCCGGATATGCCATCGCAACATCCTGGACGCGTACTGGTGATAAGGCCGGACCATCTCGGCGATCTCATCGTCGCGACACCGCTGCTCCAGGCCATGCGTGCAGCCTGGCCAGAGGCCCGAATCGACGTGCTCGTTAATGCGCGTGGGGCTGAACTCATGCGTGGCCACCCCGCCGTGGACGGTCTGCCGATTTACAGCAAGCGCGACCGTTGGTTCGACCGAGACGGCATTTGTTCGACGGATCGCGGCCGGCTCGCTGGCCTTGATGGGAAGTGCTACGATCTGGTCGTCGCGCTCAGCGCCTGGCCGTCCTGCCATGAGTTGGCCATGCGGATCGAGGCCCGCGACCGTGTGGTGGTCGCTGGTGAAGACCAGCTCGTCTATGGGGTGCGCATTGCCCCTGTACCGTTACATGGCGAACAGTCGGGCTTAAGCGCACTGACGACGACATTGGGTATCGCATCCCTGCCTGCCCGACCACTGCTCGCACTGGATGCGGAGGAGTGCAGCCGCGCACAACGGAGTCTCATGGATATGCCGCGCCCGTTGCTAGTGGTCTGCCCGGCCTCCCATGACCCTACCCGACGATGGCCTCGGCGGAGCTATGTCGCAGTGGTCGAGCGAGCCCGCACTGCTAACGGTGGCGGCAGTGTTCTCGTCCTTGATGCACCTGGCGCCGATCCGGATGGATGGCCAAGCGATTGGAAGATCGTGACTGGTGCGCCACTTCGCGAAGCCCTGGCGCTGTTGTCGGCATGCGATGTCTTTGTCGGAGTCGATGGCGGCTTCGCCCATGCGGCCGCCGCCGCGGGCCTGGCTGGTTGCACCATCTTCACCTCCGGTGACCTTCGGCGATGGGCTCCAGGTGGCCGCCTGCGCTGCGTGCAGGCGTCGGTCCCGTGTACGCCGTGCGCCCAGATGGCATGCAACCGTGGGCTGGCATGCTTTGATGCTGTAGATCTCGGCGCCGTTGCCGACATCCTCGCCCAGGACATGGGCATCGCTGCAGGAGTCCGCCGTGCGTGAGACCAGCAAGACCGTTGCCATCTGGAGCCCAACCGAACGAGCGCGAGTCGCAGGACACGGTATCGACATAGGCGCTGGCGACGACCCATTACCCATGGCAACCATCCATTTCGACATGGCCGATGGCGATGCCAACCTGCTTGAGAGCCACCCGTCGGCTCCATTTGATTTCGTCTATTCGTCACATTGCTTGGAACATATGCACGATCCGCTGACGACGGCACGTCGCTGGTGCCGGTTGTTGCGGCCAGGAGGTCATCTGGTCGTCATCGTCCCTGACGAGGATCTTTACGAACAGGGCATCTGGCCATCGATCCATAATTCCGACCACAAGCACACCTTCACCATCTCCAAGGCGTCATCCTGGTCGCCAATGAGCATCAATATCCTGGACCTGGCGCGCGCGCTGCCGGACATGGAACTGATCGATGTCCGGCTCCAAGACCATGGTTATGATCGCCGGTTGCTGTCGTTCGGCCGGGGTAGGGCATCCTTGCCGGTGCGCGCCATCGGTAAGCTGGCGCAGCACGGTCTCTTCCCGCGCCGTATCGCAGGATGGTTGCATCGTAGGTCGCGTGGGGTGATCGACCAGACGCTTATGCAGGGCCGCCTTGCCCAGATCCAACTGACGATGATGAGGCGGTGAGTAACGCAGCCTCCGCCACGACAGTGGCCGGAAGCTCCGCCAGGCACCGATTTGCGGAGCATCGGGCGTAGGAAACGCCGTCGTAGCACGGCATGCAGGGAAGCGTCTGGCTTCGTCGAAGCACGCGCGAATGCGAACCGAGCGGGGCCTTCTCGCTAGGATCGGTAGGGCCGAACAACGCGAGGACCGGGATGCCAGCAAGATCGGCGAGGTGCATGGGCCCGCTGTCGTGGGCGACCATGGCATGGCATGCGGCGCAGAGATCGAACGCGCCGACCAAGGAGGTGCATCCGATGGCATCGACAACCGGGAGGTCGGCGAACGCCGGCTTGGTCCAGGTGTCGTCCGGTCCACCGACCAGCACCGGCGTCGCCCGCGCAGCGATCAACAACTTCACCAGCTCACGGTAGTGTTCGAGAGGCCAGCGCCGCAGCGGATCGTCACGCAGGACATTGCGTGCCCCACCCGGTGCGAGGGCGATGCGCAGCCCCGAAGGAAGGGCTATCGGCGGAGCGGTGATGGCGACAGTCGGGAAATTCGCCATGCTGGAATCGGGCCCATCGTTTCCGACCAGCAGGCGTACATGTTCGTGATGATGACGTCGACCCGGAAGAGGCATCCGCCTGAATGGCCGCAGATCGAAGGCGCGCAGTTCACCGAGATCGAGACCCCAGAGCAGGTGCCGCAGACGTGGATGGGCGTGGGCCAGCAGGCATAGGTCGAAGGACCGGTTGGCGAGCGTGGCCCGTAATCCGAGTGCCGCACGCACGCGCTGCACGGCGGAGCCGCGCCACAGCGACTCGCTGTCCAGCGGGACGACTTCGGGCGCCGGTCGTAATCGCGCCAGCAGCGGAGCGATCGATGTGCTGACCACCCAGGTCAGCGAATCCCCCGGGTATAGCCTTGCCACGGCTTCCACGATCGGCGTCGCCATTACCACATCGCCAATCGGGCCGAATTTGACCAGCAGGATGCGTCGGCTCATGGCGCCACCGCCTCCGTCCGCCCCGCCTGAACCGCCGCCAGCACCGCCCGGTGCCACGGGCTGACGGGCAGGCCGGGCAGGGCGTGCCACGGTGCCCAGATCGGCACCACGCCAGGTTCGCAGCGCAGCGCGGCACCGTCGTAGGGGCAGCGGAAGAAGCGGGCGATCCAGCCACCGTCGGCGGAGCGCAGGTCGCAGCACGGGGCAGCAGAAGGGGTGGACCAAGCCAGTTCCTCGCGTAGCTCGCGCGCCAGCGCCTGTTCGGCGCTTTCTCCCGCTTCGCGGCCACCGCCGAAGCAGGTGAGCGAGGCGGCGGCGCGACGCGCGTCGGGGGCGCGCAGCTCCAACAGCAGGCGGCCGTGCCTGTCTTCGATCACCGCGCAGGCGTAGGCCGGAGCCTCGTTCAGCGGATCCCCGCCGCGTCGAGCATGCCTGCGATGCGGCCGACCGCCTGGCGGGCGGTCGGCTGGTGGCCGGCGATCACCTCGCACAGGGCGCCGAACAGCACCGCCTCGTCGAGGCCGCGCTGCTCCTGCAGCTCGGCGATCGCGCGCAGCAGCTGCCGCGCGGTCACCGGCTTGGCCGGGCGTTTCGCGGCGGGTTTCCTGGTGGTCGTGCGCTTGGTCGCCATGGCTCCCCCTCTGCTCGGGATGCTAGCGCCGGCCTGCGTTGGCGCATCCGGCGGGGGGCGACGGCCGGCCTTTGGCCAGCCAGGCCCCAGATTGACGAACGGAGATTGCTTCCTAACCTGCCCCGCCCCGCCCAGGATCCCCTGGGCACCAGCGTCGGCAACGCCCCTGCGGGCGACGCGCCGACCGACGCTGGCATCACGCGCGTCGCCGACCGCCGACACCCGTACAGAGGGTCCGGCAGGAGACCCCCATGGCCATCGTTGAACTCAAGCAGCTGCTCGACAGCGGCATCCACTTCGGCACCGCCAGCAGCCTGTGGCACCCGCGCATGGCGCCCTACCTCTTCGGCAAGCGCGGCGGCATCCACATCATCGACATCCGCCAGACCGCCAAGCAGCTGATCCACGCGCACTACTACTGCGCCAAGCTTGCGCGCGCCAACAAGACCCTGCTATTCGTCGGCACCAAGCGCCAGGCCAAGGACGTCATCCGCGACGCCGCCAAGGCCGCCGGCATGCCCTTCGTCGCCGAGCGCTGGCTGGGCGGCACGCTGACCAACTTCGAGACCGTGCGCACCTCGATCCGCCGCCTCGACGCGATCGAAGAGCGCATGAACACCGCCGAGTACATGCGCGAGTCGAAGAAGATCCAGTCGCGCGACGGCCGCGAGCGCCGCCGCATCCTGCGCAACCTCGAAGGCGTGCGCACGATGTCCAAGCTGCCCGACGCCATCTTCCTGGTCGACCCGAAGCAGGAAGAGACCGCGGTGCACGAAGCCCGCCGCCTCGGCATCCCGCTCATCGGCTTGGTTGACAGCGACACCGATCCGACCCTGGTCGACCTGCCCATCCCGGGCAACGACGACGGCATCCGCCCGATCCAGCTGGTCGTGAAGGCCCTGGTCGACGGTCTGGCCCGTGGCCGCTCCGAGACGCTGACCCGCGTCGAACCCGCCGCCGACATCGCTGCCGCTGCCGCTCCGGCCGCCGCCGCCCCGGCCTCCAAGTTCCCCGCCGCCAAGTAAGGACCACGACCATGGCTGAAATCACCGCTGCGCTCGTCAACGAGCTGCGCTCGATGACCAACCTGCCGATGATGAAGTGCAAGCAGGCCCTGACCGCCACCAACGGCGATCTGCAGGCCGCGGTCGAGCACCTGCGCAAGCAGGGCGCCGCCGCCGGCGCCAAGTTCGGCGGTCGTGAGACCCCGTGCGGCGCCACCGCCATGGCCCTCGGCAACGGCGCCGCCGTGGCCGTGCTGGTCGGCTGCCAGACCGACTTCGTCGGCAAGAACGACGCCTTCCGCGCTTTCGTGCAGTCGCTCGCCGACCTCGCCCTGGCGAGCGGTGCCGACACCGTTGACGCGCTGAACGCGCAGAAGCTCAATGGCCAGGTGGTCAGCGAGGCCTTCGTTGCGCAGATCCAGAAGATCGGCGAGAACATCAAGCTGGTCGGCGTGAAGCTGGTCAAGGGCGCCGCCGTCGCCGGCTACAACCACGACGGACGCATCGTCGCCGTGGTCGCCGGCTCGGGCGACGCTGCCAAGCTGAAGCAGGTCGCCCTGCACGTCGCCTCGGCCAACCCGGCCCCGGTCGCGCTCGACCGCGGCTCGGTCGATCCGGTGCTGGTCGAGAAGGAGAAGGAGATCATCGCCGCCACCCCCGAGGTGCAGGCGAAGCCCGAGGCGATGCGCCCGAAGATCGTCGAAGGCAAGCTCAGCCGCTTCTTCAAGGTGTTCGACGCCGAGAAGGGCGAGAGCGTCGAGAAGTACGCCAAGCGCGTCGCCATCACGGTGACCGGCTTCGGCCGCCTGCAGACCTCCGCCTGAACCCGGCCGGTCTGTTGCCATCGAGACACCCCGCGGCGAAGCCGCGGGGTGTCTGCGTGTCACTGGCCTATCCGATCTTCGCTCGCGTCGATGGGGACCGCGCGCCGTTATCACGCCAGCGCTCGCGGATGATGGCGATCCTTGTCCAGGTGACCCGCCCGGTATCTGCGGTGAATGATGCCGGGAGCTCGCGGCGAGGACGGCCCTGGAGTCGCCACTGCTGACGCCACAGTAGCTCAATGCCATCCTGCATGGCCAGAACCGCTTCGGTCTGTTCGAGGCCGCCCTGCAGTCTCTCGACAAGGGCCCCACGCATGGCCTGCAGCAACCTGACCGGGGGGAACAACCGACGCAGGTTTTCCACCGACTGGGCGATCTGGTTGGCTACCTCGCCTTCGCAGGCGGCCCAGGCTTCCCGGCCGCGGCAGAGGCGTTCGTGGTGGTGTGGTTTGGCCAAGCCGACATGGGCGCTGTATGTCCACAAGAGATCGAGCGGCACATGGTTGAATCGCTCAGCGAGCAGATCAATGATGTGCTCATCGCGGATATCACAATCCAAGGCCCGGGCGAGCAGCACGGCATCCGCGTGCCGGGAAGCCTCGCCGCGGTGAGGACGGTTGCTTTCGTCCGGACCAGGGGTCAACGGGCGTGCACGGCGGCCGGCCTCTGCCAGGCGGCGCGCGAAGCGCAGCCAGGCCGTGACCGGGGCGAGATCCCAATCGGGAGGTTCGACAGGTTCTCCTTCGAGCCAGGCTAGGTCGACAGCCAGGGCGTTGGCAAGGGGTGCGCGGTACTTCATTCCCGGTGAACGACCGGCGAGGATGTCGGACAGCACGCTGGGCCCAGGCAAACCTGCAATTTCGGCTAGGGCGGCTTTTAGTCCGCGGGCCTGTGGTGCCTGCCGCAGCAAAACTTCCTGTTGAGCGGGGGTGAGTGCATCGATGGCCCTGGCGAGTCGGGGTGCAAAGGTCGTGGCGGTGCTGGGGGTGGGGGCCATAGGAGGAGCCAACCATCGGTGATGGGTGCAGAAGGGGGCCGCGCTGATGGGTCCGAGTAAATGATGTGGCGAAGTGACTGCTCACGCGGGTAACCTCGATACCCGAACTTTGTGCTGGGTTCCATGACGAGTCTTGGTAGGCTCAGCATCATGGAGCCGATCA
>JFJP01038480.1_pt1 | contig 17336 bp, 9 predicted proteins | sample 431651 | NCBI WGS metagenome assembly JFJP01 (sample SAMN02602958, study PRJNA72255) | Microbial mat metagenome, whole genome shotgun sequencing project. | biome: fresh water; feature: sink hole; material: water; isolation source: purple microbial (photo- and chemosynthetic) mats found in...
TCGATAAGAAAACTTCCGGCTGGAATCGGTGGGCTTCCATTTGTAAATGCGGCTTTTGTGCGATATACCGTTACTTTTTTGCTGCTTGCAGCAAAAACGGCTTTGTAACTCTCGTTGTTATTGGCACTGAAAACCACGTATTTATAATTTTCGGGCGTTTTGTTTCGCAACATCAGCTTGCTTTCCAAGCGTTTGAGGTTGTTTTCAATATCGGTATTTCGGTTTTCGATAATGGTGCAACTTACCGCACGATGCAAAGGCAACGACCAACTGGCTATGTCATAAGGCTTTATCAGTTCTCCATTGGGGGTGTAATGCCTTTCGGGGTACTGCTGTTTTTCCATTACCTCTTTTATAAACGGGCGGTAGGGCTGAGACAGCGGAATTACAATATCGCCTTGTTGATAAGTAATTCCCTCATTTGTAGTATTTTTGTTTAGTTCATATACTTCTACTCCGTGTTCGAGCATCAGATTTACTATGCCGCTCAACTCGCTCAAATCGTGCTGATTGCGGGGCATAATGTAGTAATACGGAGCTTCGGTTTTGCCCTGTTCAATCATTTTTTTGCACAAATCGTTTCGCACTTTCAAAATATCTTTTCGATACAAAGCCGCTGTGTGTAACATTGAATTTATTGACGAAATTTCGTAGTTCACCAAGTCGCTCAAACGCCACCAGCCACCATCCCACGGCATGGGCATATTTACACTTTTTTTGTATTCCGAAAGTCCTTTGCCACCCACTCGCAGCTCCGAAGGCTCTATGTATATGGGAGTTGCTACACGAACGCTTGCCGCTTCGGTAAGGAAAGCAATCACATTTTTCCACATACACGTTCCGGTGGCTCCGGGCCAATATTCATCAAACAAGTAGTGGGTTGAAACTCCCGAATGCCCATCTAAAGTCATGTCTTTCAGAATAGTAGAGCCAAAAGTACCAATCCAGGTCCAAATTTCTTCGGGTACTACTTCGGCAATGGGGTCGTGGCTGGGGGGTACGTAGTATCGCGGTCCGGTGGCACCCATTTGATGCTTTTCGACAAACACTTGAGGAAACCATTCGGTGTTGTACAGTCGGGCAATTGCCTTAGAGTCTGTTTGAGTGAGAGTTACAAAATCTCGGTTGTTGTCGTGTCCCACGTATTTGTGATACACGCCGGGCATTGACGAACCTTCGTACAAGGTGCCTTTGTATTTGTTGTAGTGTTCCACTATCATGTCCATTCCATCGGGGTTGTGGTTAGGAACCACCATAAACACCACATTATTGAGAATAAATTTTGTGCGCTCGTCGGTGTCAGTGAGCAGCGAGTAGCAATACAGAGGCGAGGCTTGCGCCGGAGCCACTTCGGTGGAGTGCATCGAAAGTGTGGCAAGGCAAAATACTTTGCCTTTGTCTATCATTGTATTTCGCTCACTATCTGTTAATTTCGAATTTAGGGCAAGCTCTTTATTGATGTTTTTTAGGGCATCGAGCTGGGCAATGTTTTCGGCAGACGAAATCATTGCTACATACATTTTGCGACCCATAGGCGATTCGCCTATTTCAATCAGTTTCAACTTGTCCGATTGCGCATCGAGGTGTTGAAAATAGCTGATAAGTGTTTTGTAATCAAATAGTTTTTGGTCATCACCGGGCATAAAACTAAAAAAATCTTTTGGATTTTTTATGGTTTGCGCCATGCTGCTAACGACCATAAAAGCAAGGAGGAAAATGAGTGTAAATTTTTTCATTGAAGGGATTGTTTAAATTTTATAAGGCATATTCGATATGAGTTTTGTTGTTCTTCAACTAATTCCGACTTTTTGTTCGCCGTTTTGTAATACTTCTTTAAGCAATTTTTTGTAAATATAATTTCTGAACAAATAAAATTCAGTACGTGGTTGATTTGTTTCGTAAATAAATTCTTTGATTCTTCTTTTTAGTTCTTCTCTTTCATTTTTTCTCGAAATAATTTCTTTTTCGAATGTATCATAAATAGGTTTACGAAATTCAATTAGTTTTTTCCGATTCAATTGGCAAACTTCAATTGTTTTATTCACTCTTTCATCAGCACTTTTCATTTCGCCTTCTTTGGTAAATTCAACTTGTTCTGTAACATCTTCTAATTCAGGATTTACCAATTGATTTTTTTCGATAAAATTGTATTTTTCAGTAAGATGATGAATATCTGTAATATCTAAACTATCTATTGTTGCTCTGCTTTTCACGTCAAAAATGTCGTTCTTTATTTTGTTGCATTTTGAACAACAGAGCATTAAATTATCCCACGAATACGCTAACCAAAAATAGATTGATTTTGGTCTAAAATGTTCTACTTGAAGTTCTTCATCTCTTCGCTCGCAATACACACATTTATCGAAATAAATTTTGTTTAACTCTTTCCTTATATCTGTCTGTTTATAACGATTTTGATACACTTTATCGTTCATCCACCCGCCGTTGTTGATTAATTCGTTTCTTCTTTCTTTTGTACGATTTGAATTTAATGAAGGGGGAATATTTTCTACATCTTTGGTAATTTTTTTCATAATTTTCCCTCCATTTCAATTTCATCTAAAATTTCATCAATGATATTTCTAATTTCTTGAATTTGCTTGGGTTTGTTCATTAATCGTGCTTTCACTTTTTCGTGAATTTCTTCGTAAAGAAAATCTCCTGTATATATTTTGTTCGATTTATCTGATTTAAACATACTTGCAGTATCTAAATCAAACAAAGGTGAGGTAATAATTCCATTTAGAAGATAATCAACAAAATCTGATTTTTTATACGGTTCACTGATTTGCGTTTTTCCATTGTCTTTGTAAACTTTATAAAAAATGGCTTCGTCAGATGCTCCTAAAACCAACGTTGGACTATGAGTAGTAAAAAACCATTGAATATTGGGAAGTTTATCTCTAATTTTATTTACAATTACCGATTCCCATTTTGGGTGAAGTAGCATGTCTATTTCATCTACCAATACAATTCCTTTAAAATCTTTTAAATCAGTTACATTGGGTTGCGATTCTACCAAACGACTCAATAAATCGCAAAGCCAAATCAGAATACTTCTGTAACCGTCAGCAAGTTGCTCAAATTCTAATTCAACTCCTCGTTCTACAAAATTAAACGACTTCTCTGTTTCATTAATTTTAAATTCTTGTTTGTCTTCAATATTAATAATATTTTCTAAAAATTCTTTTACGGTTTGTAACTTAATTGGATTCGTTTCAGAAGCATTATTTTGGGATTTTAGTTCAATTAATTGAACTTTTTCCAACCATCGTAAAGGGTGAATTAATAAGACATTTCTATCGAACAGGGTAGAATATCCAAATCTATCGGGCGAATACTCACTTGGATAAAATCGGCTTACTCCGTATCCAAAAATTTTATTTATTTTAGGATTGACTTTGCCAATAAATCTATTATTTATAAAATATTTAAGCAAATAATCGGGTTTGTCTTCATTATCAGCTATTAATGCTAAAATGATAGATTGAAGCAAAATTGTTTTGCCCATTCCATTTTCACCCAAAATATAAATTTCTTTTTTATCCGATAAATTACTAAGTTGTACATTATCAATGCAATAGAATTTTGTAATATTAATATTTTCTAAGGGCTGAAATTTATTGATTATGAGTTCATCCACCCTTGTTTTCATTTTTTGTTCGTAAAGTGAAGTGAAATTTTCAAAAGAAATGTTTTTTATTTCATTCATTACCAGATAGCCTTCCCGCTCTATTTTTAGAAAAAAATACCACTTTTTAGAAATATTCATATTAACCGATGATAAACTTCTTTGCGTAAAACGGATAATATCATCTATTGAAATTATTTTACCCACATTTTGTTGAAAAAATTCAAAATCCTTCTTTATTTTCTTCAAATTTCTCATTTAATTTTGTTTGTTATATTTTGCAATCGTTACAAAAAGTATTCTTTATCAGCACCGATTACACTGATTAACACTGAAAAATCAGTGTAATCAATGTAATCAGTATTCAAAATTATTTAAAGGCTAAATTTTTCACAATCCTCCGCTTCGAGTATTGGTATGTGGTTGTCTTGCAGCCAGTTGTCTATGCCGGTATGGGTAAACCAAATCCGGGCAATTTTGTCCCAAGCTGTGGTTACAATACGGGTGCCGTCGTTGGTAAACAGTGCAAAATCTACCACGTTGGCGTGGCTGTCGAAGGTAGCTGTTTCGTTGCCGTCTAAGTTCCATAGTTTGGCGGTGTTGTCCCACGAAGTGGTGAGAACTTGCTCGCCGTTGGCACTCATACACACAAACGACACAAAATTGTTGTGTCCCACAAAGCGTTTCAGTTCGTGTCCTTCCAAATCCCACATAATGGCTGATTTGTCTTGCGATGCGGTAAGAATGCGGTCGCCCTTTGGTGAGAACGAAGCGTGCAGCAAGCCAAGATAGTGATTGTTGAGCGTATGCAGCAATTCGCCTTTGGTGTTCCACAGTTTTGCGCTTGTGTCGGTAGATGTGGTGAGCACAAGTTGGTTGTCGGGCGAGAAGCAAGCCGAATTTATACGGTGCGTATGTCCTTCTAAAACAGCCAATTGATTGCCATTTTTATCCCACAAGCGAGCAGTATTGTCTGCCGAAGCGGTTAAAATCATTGTACTATCGGTAGAAACCGACAGGCACGAAATGTTTTCGGTATGACCTCTGCCAGCACCCAATTCGTTGCCTTCAAAATCCCAAATCCGAAGCGAGTTGTCGGTACAAATTCCGGCTATGAAATCTTCCTTAGGCGAGAGTGCAAATTGGAGTGGTTCAACATATTTGATTCTGCCCGTTGAAACGGCATTGCCTTCTTTATCCCAAATCAGTATTTTTTCGCTTGCCGAAATTCCCAGTACTTGGTCGTTTTGCATATAACTGGTAAATCGAATTTCGTTTTTGGCATCTCCAAATGTTTTGAGCAATTTGCCATTAATATCAAATTCTTTTACCTGATTTTCGGATACTACCAGCAATTTTTTGCCCGATGTGTGCAGCACCCAATTGGCACTGATAGGGATTTTTGCCGGAATATTCTGATTCAATGACCATACTCTCACGGTTTTATCCCACGATGAGGTGATGAGTTTTGTGCCATCGGTTGAAATATCGGCACTTGTAATGGCAGAAAAATGTCCTTTGGCTATGGCTATCACTGTGCCATCGGTTTGGCGTATCTGTGCCGTACCATCGAACGAAACCGACAAAACTGCCTGTCCGTTGAATACAAATTTTGCCATCGAAATCCATTGGTTGTGAGCTTGAAAACATTCCAACTCATCGCCTTTCAAATTCCATAATCTCAACGTTCCGTCGGAAGATGAGGTGAGTATTTTGTTATCGGCAGGCGAAAATTCCACACTACGCACTGCACGTTTATGCCCTATGAGGCTGGCTATTTCGTTGCCTTCGGCATCCCACAAAATCACTGTTCCATCGTTGGAGGCAGTGGCTACCAAGTCGCCATTATGACTGAAATTTATATCCGTAATTGCCCAGTGGTGTCCTTTGAGTTCGGTGAGCTGATTTCCGTTGGTGTCCCAAATAAATGCCTGAATCTCGCTGTTTGTACCCGGAATGCGCGAAATATCTTCACCACCAGCCGTTGCCAATCGTTTGCCATCGGCAGAGAAAACCACTTTGTTTACCGTGCTGAGGTGGGCATTGAGTTCGGCAGTTAGCTTGCCTTTGTTGTTCCAAATTTTTGCCGACTGGTCTTGGGAGGCTGTTGCAAACGTTTTGCTGTCGGGAGCAAACACAATGTGCTTAATTGCTGCTTTGTGCGCCTTAACGGTGGCAATTTTTTTCCCTTTCTTATCGAAAATAGCAACAGAACCTTTGTCTGATGCCAAGGCAATCCACTGACTATCGGGCGAAATGGCTGCGCAGGTTATTTCTTCGTTTTCAATGCCGCATTGCGCAATCAATTCAAAATCGGCATTCCACAAAACAGCGGAGTTTGTCACTGCCAAAATGAGGTTTCCATCGGCAGAATAGCTTACACGTTTCACAATACCATTGTTGATAGTAAGTATTTTTGTATAGAAAAGTGTTTTCTTAATCTCTGGCGTGTAAAACGCCTGATTGAGTGTGCGTAGCACCGGAACTGGAGTTTCGGTTTTTGCAATTTTGTAGGCTTCGTGCGCAATACGAACGGCTTTTGTGGGGTTTTGCTGCGCCTCGTTGGGTACAAGGGTCGAAATATACATGGCTTTTGCTTTTGCCGATTCTTTTTCGGCTACGGCTTTTGCCTGTTCAGCCTCGTCGAGTGCAAGTTTCAGTCGCTCGGTGTATTCTTTTTTCTCGCGTTCTATGCGTTCAATATCCTCTCGGCTACTCTCAATAAATTGAAGTTGCAATTCGGTTGGAATGGGTTTTTTCTTGCCTTCCACCGCAACATTTAGCCAATGCTCGGCAATGGCAAAGTCGCTTCCTTTGAGCAGAAGTTCAATTTCGCGGTTTTGCTTTTCCCATTTGGTGGCACTTTGCAAAATTCGGGTGTGGGTTTGAATGTGTTCTCTGTCCACATCGAGCGAGCGAAGCAAATCGCTAAACGCATCGTTGAAATCTCGTTCCGAAGGTTTGAAATTTATCGCCTGAATTGCCGCAAGTTCTTTGGGGATATCCTCCGTTGGCACTTCCTGAAACATCAGATTTATAATGCGTTTGCTGTGTTTTGCGCTATATGTGGCAGCCTCCTGCACCATAGCCGAAAGGACAGCTTTGGGCGAAAGAATGAACAAAATATTGTCTGCTATATCAATTCCCTTTTTGATTTCCTCTGTTGGAACGGAGTCAACGGGCAAATGTGCAAGGTCGAACCAAGTGGCTTTGCCCTGAGTCATGAGTTGCATATTGAGTTTGAAGGCAAAATCGTGGTCTTCGTCATCGTAGCAAATAAGCACCTCTGGCGCAAACGCACCAGCAGCATCGCGGCTGGCGGCTATAAATTTTTCAACCAATTCGGTGGGCGCATTCAAGCTGCGTTGCTTGCCCACTTTTAGCCATGCTTCGGCTTTTTCAAGTTCGTATCCACTAAACAAAATACTGGGGTTGAGCAGTTGCTTTTCCCATTTCAGAGCATTTACAGTGTATATTTTGTTCTGTGTGTGGTATTCGCTGTCGTTTTCCAACTCCTCCATCAGTTTGTCAATATCTTTGTCGAAATCCGATTTTACGCCACGAGTGGTCGATTCCAGATTGTCAAAGTTATCGGTAAAATCAATGAACTGAATAGAAGATACTTCGGGCGGAATGGTGCTTAAATCGGTTTTGCGAACCAACAACGGAATTATGCGTTTGTTGAGTTTCAGAATGTGCTCAATTTCCATCAAACAGTATTTCGATGCCATTGATTCGGGCGAAATGAGGAGCAAGAAATTGTCTGCATGCTCAATACCGTTGTTGATAGCTTCTGCAAACTTGCTTCCCGATTTTATGTCGCTGGTGTCAATCCACGACGATTTGCCGCGCTTGCTCACCGCTTTGCGCAGCATGGCAAGACTGTCGGCATCGGGACGGGCATAGCTAAAAAAGATGTCGGTCATGGAGCTGTTTGCCACTTTTTTCGATTCGCAAATAAACTCAGCATGAAGGTCGGTAGGCGATGCCGGAGCCTGTACTTCTACAAACTGAGTAACCAACCATTTTTCGGCATCAATTCTATCGCTGCCCGTGAGCAGGAAGGCTTCGTTGCGTCCGTTTCTGTCCCATTTTTGGGCTTTTACAAGATATTTGGTATGCAGCCCCACATACTGGCTGTGAAGGTTCATAAGGTCGTACAGCCCTTTGTAGGAAACATCAAAATCGGTTTCGGTTTCTTTGTTGAAATATATCCAGTTGAGTTTTTCAATTACAGGGTGCATTTTGTCCCAGCAATCCGATGGTTCAACGTGGAGCAGTGGAATAATTCGCTTATTGAGTTTGATGGCTAATTCAATTTCCTTGCGGCAAAACTCCGATTTAACCGAGTGGGGCGAAATAACAAACAGAAAATTATCTGCCTTTTCAATTCCTTCATCTATTTGATTCTGAAAATCAACCCCCAGCGGTATGTCGTTCTTATCGAACCAAACATCAAAACCGTCTTCAGCCATGCGGTCGTGCAGTTTTTTGGCAAAATCGAGGCTGTGTTTTCGTCCGTAGGAAATAAACACGTTGATACGCGACACCGAACTTTCTGAAATATATTTTCGTTGCAGGGTGGTGGGTTTTTCGCGCATTTCTTCGCTTATTTCGAGCCACTCAACAGCCTTTTCGAGGTCGAAACCAAAGAGAAGCTGTTTTTGTTTTTTGCCGTTGTTTTCCCACCTAATGGCTTTTACCAAAATATCGCGGTGAGTTTGGTAGTAGGATTCGTTTTTAAGTATCAGATTTTTGAACTGAGCAAATACTTTATTGAAACTTGCTTCGTCAAATTCGGTGAGGTCGAGGGTAAACATACTGCGTATTTCGGCTGGAAATTCGCTTTTGTCTATCTTTTGAAGCAAAACCGGAATTATTCGTTTGTTCAGCTTTATGGCATACTCCAGCTCTGCTTTGCAGGTGGCAGAGGCAAGAGTTTTTTGAGAGATAAAAAACACAAAATTGGTATTTTTTTCGATGCCTTCGGCTGCCACTTGTTCGTATATATCGCCCGGACGAACATCGGTTTCCTTCGACCATGTGGTTAAGGCATTCTGCATCAGTGCATAATGGAAACGAACAGGCATTTCTGTTTCGGTTTCATCGTAGCTCAAAAATACATCGGTTTGATGGTCGTTGGCAAATTCTTTCGATTCGCAAATATACTCAGCGTGCAGGTCGGTTGGTTCGCAAGGTGGCTGCTCGTCTTTGAAACGGGTTTTGAGCCATTCCTCTGCCTCTTGCCTTTCGCTTCCCGAAAGCAGCAAACGCTCATCTTTTTCGTTGCGTTTCCAATCGAGAGCATGAGTTAAAATTGACGTATGTTGCCGAACGTAGGAAGTATGTTTTGCCATTAAACCATACAGATTCTCAAATGTTTGGTCGAAAGCCGGAATCAACTCATCAAAAGGAACAACAGGTTTTTCATCTTTATCCAACTGTTCTTTGAAATACACCCAGTTGAGTTTTTCAATCAGTGGGTGGAGCTTGTCCCAACAATCCGATGGTTCGACGTGCAAAATTGGGATAATGCGTTTTTTGAGTTTCACTGCCAGCACCACTTCTTTGAGGCAGTATTGCGATTTTACTGAGTGAGGCGACATTACGTACAAGAAGTTGTCGGCTTTTTCAATTCCGTCATCAATTTGTTGCTGAAAATCAACCCCAAGTGGAATATCTTCTTTATCGAACCAAACATCGAATCCTTTGGCTATCAGTTTTTTGTGAAGCCAAGCAGCAAAAGTAAGGCTATGCTTGCGACCGTAGGAAATAAACACGGTTGGGCGCGATTGGGTACTTTCAGTAATGTAATCTGTAATGAGTTTTGTGGGCGCATCGTTTTCTCGGTTGCGGTTTTTGTTGAGCCATTCAATGGATTTTTCGAGGTCGAAACCGTACAAAAGCAAGGTTTGCAGCTTGTTGCGAAACTGCCATTCGAGCGATTTTACCGTCAATTCGCGATGAAGTTTGTAATAATCTTCATCTTTTTTTATCACTTTTATCAAATTGCGAACGGCACTTTGATATTGTTCTTCGTATTTTTCTACATAGTCAATACGGAAAAGGTCTTTTATTTCGAGAGGAAGCTTTTCTACCGCTATGTTGTTGAGCATAACAGGAATCACCCGTTTGTTGAGGCTGAGGGCATAAGTCAAATCGCTTAAACAGTTTTTCGATTCGAGCGATGTTTCAGAAATGAGATATACAAAATTGCTATTGTTCTGAATACCCCGCTTAACAGCGTCATCGTATTTTTCGCCCGCTTGTAAGTCGGTTTTTTTTGTCCAAGTGGTGTAGCCCTTGCGGTTGAGCGACATGTGAAACCGTTCGGCGTATTCGTGGTCGCTGTCGTCGTAGCAGAAAAATACATCGGTGAGGTGGTCGTTGGCGTGTTCTTTCGATTCGCAAATGTACTCAGCGTGCAAACCAGTGGGCAATACAGGTGCTTGTACATCAAGAAATTCGGTAGATAGCCATTCTTCGGCTGCCTTGCGTTCAACGCCAGTAAGCAGGTAGTTTTCGTCGCGTTCGTGTTTTTCCCAATCCAATGCCTTGGCGAGTACGTTGGTGTGCAGTTGAACATAGTCTTTGTGGCTTTCAATCAATGTTACCAGCCCTTCAAAACCTTTTTCGAAATCGTCAACAAGTTCCCAATCGGCTTGCGGAATAGCTTGATTTTCTTTCTGCCTCATATACACCCAGTTGAGCTTGCTCACGGTGGGGTGCATCATTTCCCACACCGCTTTTTCTTTGGGTTCGATGTGAAGAATGGGAATAATGCGTTTGTTGCGTTTTACGGCAAGCTCCACTTCTTTCAAACAAAACTCCGATTTGAGAGAGTGGGGCGCAATGACGAACAAAAAATTGTGGGCAAGTTCAATGCCCATATCTATCTGATTCTGAAAATCAACCCCCAAAGGTATATCCTCTTGGTCGAACCAGATTTTATACCCTTTTTCGGTAAGGCGCTGATGCAATTTTGCCGCAAATGCCTTACTTTCAGCACGTCCGTAGGAAATGAAAATATCGTCCATAATGTTATTTTTTTGTGAGTTAATTATTTCACATATTGTTGTTTGAATATTTCAAAGATAAGGAAACTTCGTGAATATCAAAAGCCGAAAATAGGAATTTTTGTAACAATAGAACAAAGCCTATTTTACCCACAGCAACCTGTCGGCATTGGAGTATTGCCAAGGTGCGCCATTGTTTTCCATGTTGGTAAACATCATTTTAAGCTCCGTGGGGGCAGAGGCTTCTTCCATCACAAGGTAGCGGCGCATTGCCACAATTACCGAAGGGTGGTTGATGTTTACGGGGCACTCCTCCGCACAGGCATTGCAGGTGGTACACGCCCACAACTCCTCCTCCGAAATGTAGTGGCGCAAAAGCGATTTGCCGTCATCGAAATCTTTTCCGTTTTTGAGCAGCAGAGGAGCTTTTTCGTTCATTCTCTGGCGGATATTCATCATTATTTTGCGGGGCGAAAGCAGTTTGCCTGTTGTATTTGCCGGACAAACCGATGTGCACCTGCCGCATTGTGTACACGAGAGCGAGTCGAAATACGATTTCCATACCAAATCGTCCACATCTTTTACCCCAAAACGGGCAGGAGGTGCTTCACTATCAGCTACTTCAGCCGATGCCGAATCGGGGTTCATCATTAAGCGTACTTCTTTTTCCACATCGGGCATATTGTCTAATTTGCCCAAAGGTTGCAGGCGGCTCAAATAGACGTTGGGAATGGATAAAAAAACGTGAAAGTGCTTTGAATAAGGTAGATAGTTGGCAAAGGCAAAAATGAGCAGAATGTGCATCCACCAGCAAATTTCGTAGATAATATGCAAATTTTGAAGAGAATAAGTGCTCAACAGAACGCTAAAATAACTGCTAATGGGGTAGAAGCCAAGGTAGTTCGATGGATTTGAAGCGATATACGAAATATTCATTCCGATAAGAGAAATCATCAAAAAAAGAATGGCAAACAGAGCCACAAGTGCATCGGTGTGTGAGGCATGAGTCATTTCTACCCCATCAAACCGCTTGATTTTTAGAAATATACGGCGAACAATAAACACCCCAATGGCTACAAATACAATGTAGGCAAACACATCGCCCGCCGCCATAAAAACGCTGTACAGCCCGCCCAAAAACGACAAACTACGCTCAACTCCACTGATGCCGTCAATAACCATTTCGAGGCTACCAAATGTTATCACCATAAATCCCCAAAAAACTAATGCGTGTATAGCACCTGTGAGAGGTTTGCGGAGTATTTTTGTCTGACTCAAAGCTATTTGCAGGGTTAGTTTTATGCGTTGCTGTGTTTCGCTTGCCGAAAAACCTTTTTTGGTAAGTCTAAAAAAAGAAATCAGTCGCCGGAGGGTATAAACAAAAGCGGTAAGGGTGGTAAGCAATACCAAAACAAATATAATTTGCTTAATCATAATGAGTTGTATTTTTGTTTGTGGAAATTTTCTATGTATTGATAGTATCAAAAGTAAAGAAATTTTTTTCTGTTTGCAAACTCCAAGAGCTGTTTTCAAATGTCAAAGTAGAAAAATCGAAATTAAATATTCCGTCTGTATTTTCAATCCACCTATTTGCGCTTAGTTGTGTGGATTTGTGCGGGGTGCCATTGGTAATGCGCAAGTGGAGAGCATTGGGTAGCAGGGTGTGCAACGCGGCACTTTCGCAAACTATGGGCATAGTGCTAAGAGTCTGAGAGTGGATAAACTCCATCACTTTGGGCAAATAAATATCGGTAGCCTGAATGTAAAACACCTGCGAAGCCCCCGCACGCAACATTCGGGAGCTATCTTTCGATGTGTTGAGTTTTGTTTCGTTTCCAATCAAAAAATCATTGTCCGAAAGTAGTATTTGGCTGTCGGTATCTATTGAGTGCGCGTGGGGCGAAATTTTAATTCCCACTATTCCACTGAGCTTAAACTTACTGATAACTTGGCATATAAAGGTAGTTTTACCCACATTTCTGCCAGTGCCACTCACCAGCAAAATATTACTCAAAATAGGATTTGCATAATTTGAAATCATTGAATTCATTTTATTTAAAAGCGATTATTTTCTTTATTCTGGTTCAACAAGTTACTACGAAAAAATTATTTTGTCAAATTTTATTTCGTATATTTGTGTTTCAATGTAAAAAATTGATACGACAAAATTTGTTCTTTTAGGTTAAAACAATCAATATTTTTAGTATCTTTGTTGAAGTATAAATATCAAAAAAGGAATATAATGTTACAATTAGAATTATCGCAACAAACGGAGAGTAAAGACACACATATCGGAATTGTACGTATGCAAAAAGATTTGCATGGGTTCGAATCCCGCTATTCATTGAGTAGTCAGCAATTTTACGAAAAATTATGGAAAATCACATCCTGACTACAAAAGACGAACTTACTGATTTTTTGCTTTATACTGCGCCCAATGGCAATATAAAAGTGGAGGTTTTGTTGCACAACGAAACCGTTTGGCTAACACAAAAGGCTATTGCTCAATTGTTTGGGGTAAATATACCGGCAATTAGCAAACATTTGAATAATATTTTTGAAAGCAACGAACTTGTAGAAAGTTCAGTAGTTTCCATTTTGGAAACAACTGCCTCTGATGGTAAAAAATACCAAATGAAATATTACAACCTCGATGCCATAATATCAGTAGGTTATAGGGTAAATTCGCGGCAGGCAACTCAGTTTAGAATTTGGGCAACCCAAACACTTAAAGATTTCATTATCAGGGGTTTTATCATTGATGATGAACGATTGAAAAATGGTCGTTTTTTTGGCAAAGATTATTTTAGAGAGTTGCTGGAGCGGGTACGGTCAATACGGGCAAGCGAGAGGCGTATATATCAGCAAATCACCGATATATTTGCAGAGTGCAGTATAGATTACGACCCCAAATCGGATATTACCAGAGATTTTTACGCATCGGTACAAAACAAATTTCATTTTGCCATTCATGGTCAAACAGCCTCCGAAATAATCTATACCAGTGCCGATGCTGAAAAGGAATTTATGGGTTTAAGTACGTGGAAAAATGCACCCGAAGGCAGAATACTGAAATCGGATACCATAGTGGCAAAAAACTACCTGAGCGAAGATGAAATTAAAAAACTTGAGCGCACTATCAGCGCATTTTTCGACTATGTAGAACGAATTATCGAAACCCGCAGCACCTTTACAATGGAGCAGTTTGCAGCCAGTGTAAACAAATTTTTGGAGTTCAACGAATACAAAATTTTGCAGGGCAAAGGCAAAATATCTGCACAAAAAGCCGAAGAGAAGGCATTTAAAGAATATGACAAATTTAACAAAACACAAAAAATTGAGTCTGATTTCGATAAAATGGTTAAAGCATTGAAAATAATGAAAAATTTTGTATTAATAACATTAATTTGTTTGCTGTCAGGTTTATACACCTATTCGCAAACGTCAATAAACCTATCCAATTATGGTTGTTTTGTAGAGCAGGTGAAATATGTACAAGATGGTGAAAATCGGGAAGGTATGCTTTGTTTTATCAACTTTGTTGATGCCGAAAATTCTACTATCCGATATTCAAATGTGTATTTACTCAGCCAATCGGGACACAATAAACCAATTGATAATAAGGCTGATATGTTTATGGGTGTTTACGATATAAAAGCTTCGGAAGATAGTAAATACTTGGCAATTCTTCATGTGGGAGAAGGGCATACGTGGGTTGAAATAATTGATTTGCAAGCTCTTATCAACACTTCGGAATACAATATTGTTGGCGATATCAATCCCTATCCGGGTAATGTAAGTTTAATTGGCTGGAAGGCGGATAAATTACTGATTGAAAGTGATATAAATCTGCTTAAAAAGAACGACGATTCTGAAATGACTGAGTATGATATGTTTGAAAAATACCAACCTTTTACATTCGATATGCTGCAAAAGAAGTTTGGCAACAAATAATTGCCACCGAATACCCCAATGTGGTAAAAACAATACGGAATTTTATATTTTTGCCCATGTTTTAAACTCCACTCACAGACCGTTTTTATCTCATTTTCAATTACTAACATTAAAAGCAGTGTACAAATGAAGAGAAGTTTTCATGTATTACTAATCCTATCAACAGTATTCGTTATGATTAGTTGTAAGCAGCAGGTGGCAGAGGTGCCGCCATTGAAGTATCCCGTTACCCAAAAGGGCGATACGGTTGATGTGTATTTTGGTCAGAGCATTGCCGACCCGTATCGTTGGCTTGAAGACGACCGCTCGGCAGAAACCGAAGCGTGGGTTAAGGCGCAAAATGAGGTTACGTTTGGCTACCTCGAAACCATTCCGTATAGAGCAAAAATTAAGTCGAGGTTGGAAAAACTGTGGAATTATCCAAAGTACAACACTCCGTGGAAGCAAGGCAACAAGTATTTCTTTTACAAAAACGATGGAATGCAAAACCAAAGCGTGTTGTATGTAAAAGATAGCATTGACGGCGAAGCCAAAGTGCTGCTCGACCCAAACAAACTGGCTGAGGATGGCACAAAAGCCTTGTCGAATACTTCAATTTCGAACGATGGCAAATATTTGGCGTATGGAGTATCGAGCTCTGGCTCCGACTGGGTGGAATTTTTTGTAATGAATATTGAAACAGGCGAAAAACTGAGCGACCATGTTCAGTGGGCAAAATTTTCGGGTGCTTCGTGGAAAGGCGAGGGTTTTTACTACAGCGCGTACGATGCTCCCAAAGAGGGTTCTGAATTTTCGAACAAAAACGAATTTCACAAAGTGTATTACCACAAATTAGGTACTCCCCAATCGGCTGATGTGTTGATACATAAGAACGATGCTTTCCCCCAACGCAACTACTACGCATACACAACCGAAGACGAAAAATATCTTTTCTTATCCGAATCGCAAAGCACCGATGGCAACGCGCTGTATATGAAAGAGGCAAACGCAAAAACCAATTTTGTGAAAATTGCCGATGGGTTCGATTTTGAATACAACGTGATAGATAATATTGATAATAAGATATTTATGATAACCAACGATGGTGCCCCCAAATATCGTTTGGTGGTATTTGATGCAAAAAAACCTGCCAAAGAAAATTGGGTAAACATAATTCCAGAGCAGGAAGATGTACTCAATGGCGTATCGCTTATTGGCGGCAAATTGGTGGCAACTTATATGAAAGATGCCTACGACCGCGCCTATGTGTACGACTTGGAGGGCAAGATGCTAAACGAAATTACACTCCCCGGAATTGGTAGTTTGGGCGGTTTTACGGGCATTAAAAACGATTCGATTGCTTTTTATTCGTTTAGTTCGTTTATTTTCCCCTCAACCATCTACAAATACAACATTGCAAGCAATCAATCGGAAGTGTATATAAAACCCGATATTGATTTTGATGTGGATAGCTACGAAACCAAACAGGTGTTTTACACCAGCAAGGACGGTACAAAAATTCCAATGTTTATCACCCACAAAAAAGGGATAGCCCTCAACGGACAGAATCCAACCATGCTTTACGGTTACGGTGGATTTAATATAAGCCTAACACCCACTTTTAGCATCAGCCGATTGATTTTGCTCGAAAATGGCGGCATATATGCCCAACCCAACCTCCGCGGCGGTGGCGAATATGGCGAAGAGTGGCATCAAGCTGGAACACAACTTAAAAAGCAAAATGTGTTTGACGATTTTATTGCAGCAGCCGAATATCTGATTGAAAATAAATACACTACTGCCGAAAAATTGGCTATCAACGGTGGCTCAAACGGTGGTTTGCTCATTGGAGCGGTGATGTTGCAGCGTCCCGAATTGTTTGCCGTTGCCATTCCAGAGGTGGGAGTGTTGGATATGCTTCGGTATCATAAATTTACTATTGGTTGGGCTTGGGCTGGCGACTATGGCACAAGCGACGACGAAACTCAGTTCAAAAATCTGATAAAATATTCGCCCGTTCACAATGTAAAACCCAATGTGCAGTACCCTGCTACCCTCATTACCACCGGCGACCACGACGACCGTGTTGTTCCGGCGCACTCATTTAAGTTTGCTGCCACTTTGCAAGAAAACTACAAAGGCAACAAACCAATGCTTATACGCATAGAAACCAAAGCCGGACACGGAGCAGGAAAACCAACGGCAAAAATTATTGAAGAGCGCAGCGATGTTTGGTCGTTTATGTTCTACAATATGGGTATAACTCCGAGCTATAAATAGCTTTTTGTTTTTTTTGAAAGGGAGGTTCCACTTTTTTGAGTAAAAGAGTGGAACCTCCTTTTTTTGTGGTTATGGGTAATTTATGGATAAGATATGGATAACCGATATCCTTCTTTTTACATAGTGTATGTTTCTCTATTCATCTTTATATTCAACGCAATTTCCACACCTAAGGCATCAGCAATTTGCAATATGGTTTCAACCGTAATGTTGCGGGTTCCATGCTCAATTTTCGATATTTGAGTCTTATCTTTACCTATCATCTCTGCTAATTTTGCCTGTGTTATATTCCGTTCTTTCCTTACATTTTTTAGACTAAGTGCCAGTGAATGCAATGTAAGTTTCGTTTCAAAAACTTTTCGGTTTATTGTATCTTTTGTACCGATATGTTTATCTAATAATTCTTCGTGTGTTGTTATTTTCATATCTATTCATAGTTTTAAGTTGCTTCGCGATTGACTAATTTAAACAATATC
>JFJP01005532.1_pt1 | contig 17329 bp, 16 predicted proteins | sample 431651 | NCBI WGS metagenome assembly JFJP01 (sample SAMN02602958, study PRJNA72255) | Microbial mat metagenome, whole genome shotgun sequencing project. | biome: fresh water; feature: sink hole; material: water; isolation source: purple microbial (photo- and chemosynthetic) mats found in...
TATCGCGGGTGTGGGTCGTTTCTCCGACTGGCACCCAGAACAGAAGAGCAGGCAGGATCAGCAAACCATAAAGCAGCCAGGGCACAAATTCGGCAGGTATTAAACTCAGTTTGAACAGCGCATTTAAGTCAACTAAGAACAGGCTGGCAATCAGAAACAGCAAAACCGCCCGATTTACCCAGCGGTCGCGCAGCCGAGACAGGAAACGCCCACCGAAGCAGCTAATCAGTGCGAGTTTCCAAAATAACAGCAGCCAAGCATTCAAAAAAACCACGTTGAGTGCCACAAAGGCAAGCCAACCAATCCAGGTGGTTAAGGCAAGCGAACGCGGATGACAGCGTAATCGTTGCCACAGAAAAAATAAGCCAAAATGAGCCAGTAACCCAGCTTGCGCCAATCCAGGCATTGGCTCAGGCCACTGCGAGAACAGCAAAGTGACCAGAGTCAGGCTTAACAGGCGATATTCCTGAGTCAAGCCCATTCGGGCTAACCAAGCCTTGTTAGAAAAAAGAGTAAACATGTTGGAGGGTGGCAGGCTCGTTGATAAACGCGACAAAATCGGAGGTTAGCGCGACGCTACCCAGTGCTAGGCCGGATATTATGGGATAAAAGCATCTCGTTGTCAGTCAGAGGCACACAAACAAGAACGGCCCGGCTGGGTTGATCGTACAGAGGCTGCACGATCAGCACAACCGGGCCGGTGGGCATTACCAGCTCAGTGTTTGAATATCCACAAAACCACGCGCCTGATAAGCGGCATTGGGCGTGAGTACCACTTGGTCGCTGCCAGGACACAGTTCCAAGTTCATCACTTTTTCTAAGCCATTGCCAAGGCGATAGAGTGTGCAGCTATTGTCCGCATAAGGCGGCATGATCATCCTATCTGCAACCAAGCCACTCACTGCCGGTTCGGCCAGTGCGATTGGTTTTGCCCCCCCATAATAAGGGCCGTAATAGTAATAGCTTGTCCCCAATAGCACGTATTCGGCCTCAACCGCCAACAAATTACGCGGACTGTCTAACTCCCAGCGTCCAGCAGGCGTCAGTTGCTGACCCACTGCGATGCGTAGCAACAGAGCAGGAGGCTGGGCAGGCGGTGCAGAGGGATTGCTGTCCGTTGTTTCTGCCGTGGTGGCGAGTATAGGGCCACCGTAGTAGTAGGGGGCATTGCCGCAAGTGAGATAGAGGAAACCGGCTGTCCACTGCTGCGTTTGTGGGGTGCATTCCAAGGTTAAGCTGCTTTCTAAGCGGGCTTTCCCGGCATCAAGACTCAGCAAATTCAGGCGCGTTTGGTTATTGTCCCAGTTTTCCAAGCTGAGCAGTTTGCCGTCCTCAGTCAAGGCGACGGGCTTACCAGGCACCGAAATCTCAGGCCCAGCCACGGGTTTGTCTGTGGTTAAATGCCAATCATGCAGCCGCCATTCAGTCGGCATCGCATAAGTATATTCTGAGGGCACCGGCAAGCCCGCCAGCAAGGGTTTGATGTCGGCTTGACGTTCTTCAACCAGATAAAAATGCCCGGCTTGCACAAAAGCATCGCTGCGGTAATACCAGGTTGCGGTGTCTGACGAAGTGCTGGGATCGGCTTCCAGTTGCACGCTGGGTTGGAGAACGCCGCTCTCCAAATTCAATACTTGGATGGTGAGCGGATAGTCGTTATAAAACACCGCTTGATGGCTGTCCAGGCGGATATTCGCATAACCTCTCGGCAAATCCCACCGTTGCGCTGGTTTACTTAGATCAGCCGGATCATAGCGATAAAAGCGATGATAGCCTTGATTGCCCTGCGCTGCCGCCCATAAACCAGCGGCATTTTTCTGTAACCAGACAATATTACGCGCCAGTTCTAATTCCGCTAAGACTTTGGCTTGACCTTCGCCCCAGGTGGCGGTCAAGAAAGCCTGATCACCCAAGACACCCAGCAAGCCGTTGTCTAAGGCCATGCTGCGTTGCACGGGTAGATTGAGGGCTAAACGCCCGGCGGTTTGAAAACGATCTTGGCTGAAGTCGAGTAATTGCAGGTGATTGCCGTTGCCAATTTCCCAGGATTCTAAGGGCAGTGCGGCAAAACCAGTTTGCCAATCCAGCAGTAAGGCCCGTTCATCACGCAAAGCTGGCGAATCGCTGTGAGAGGCTTCGCCCACCAGCGGGGTGTAGCGATCTAGCAATAAAGGCTGAGTCGGATCGCTGACATCAAACAAACTGGCGGCGACGCGACGCGCCCAGGTCAAGGTCTCGCCCGGTGCAGGCTGATCGTCGATACCGACAGCAAACAAACGGTTGTTGTTGAAAAACATCAGTTCCGACCAACCGGGCACTTTAAGTTCACCGCGAATCTGCGGTTTATCGGGATTGCTCACATCAATCACCCACAGCGGGTCGGTGTTGAGGAAAGTGACCACATAGGCGGTGTCGCCGACAAAACGGGTGGCACGCAGGCTTTCACCGGGCGCGATCTTACCGACTTCGCCGCGCAAGGGCAGGCCGGGTTGCGTGAGATCATAAATGCCCAGCGTGCTGCCGCTGCTACGGTCTTCCGGGTTATAAACCAAACGCAATAAGTGCTGATCGACGTTCAGGTGAAATTCTGACGGCACTCGCCCCGCTAAGGGGATGCTACCCAAGTCAACCAACGGCTTAGCAGCTTGAGTTAAATCAAACACCTGCACTTGGCTGGCACGCCAGTCGGAAATATCGTGGCGGGCTACTACTAAATAATCGGAGAAAATCGCCACTTTGGGATCATAGCCGCTGACAGTGGTGCTGTTGAGCAACTGTGGTTGGCCTTGGGCGTCGATAGTGATCGCGCTGATGCGCAATTGGCTGTTGTTATAACAGCAAGTGCTGGGATCGTTATCCTGGGCAATACTGTAAATCACCTCGTTACGCCGCCGTGATTCGATAAAATAACCCGGTAACTGGAGCGTGCCGTTTTGCACCAAGCCGCCTTGTGCATCGGGGCTGTAGACGGTGAGTTGGGTGGCATTTTCGCTGGCTAGACTTTGCAACAAAACGTAGCGACCAGCCAGTGCATAGATTTCGCGGGGCGTGCCCGTCAACGGCGTAGAGGCCAACAGACGTGGTTGTTGGGGATCGCTGACATCAATAATTTGCAGGCGTTCCGCTTGACCGTTGGCATACAAGACGCGCTGCCCTTCTAACCGGAAAATATCGGGTTTTTCGGTGGTGGTGCTTTTATTGCCGGTGTCTGTGGCAGTCGGGGCCGAGGGAACCGCAGTGGTTTCAGAGAAAGCCGGGCTACCACCCACCGTGTTCACGGTGTCATAGCCCCCATTTTGACGGCTGGCAGGTCGGCTCAGGTATAAAGTTTGACTGGGCAAACGTTCATAAGCCGCCTCGACACTCAACGGCAACACCGCAGAGGCCGCCCATTCATCGACTTGCGCCAGATTTCCACCCGCCGCCACCGCCACAAAAGCCAGAAAACAGCGGTGGGTTGCCGGGCAAGTGGTGGGCGGAGACAGAGCCGGGAAAGCTTCAAAGGCGGGAATGTCGAGACGAGACGCAAACACGGGCATGATCCCCGTTTGCCAGTTTTGAGTCAGCGACCAGCTTTGGAAAACTTGATCCGCTGCCGCATCCAGATCGAGGTGGACGAGATAGACCTCGACATCAGGGAGATCGCGGTCGTTGCTGAGCCAGACTTGGCGAGACTCAGCATTGTCTTGACTGGGAATAGTAATATCCCAAGCGGAACTCGGTAGTTGCCAACTGGCGAGAAAGCCCAGCAAGCTCAAATAAATCAGCCACTTTTTCATCACAAACCTCGTTTCTATGCCAATAACAGAGAGAGACACGGATAGCACCTTTTAGTCTAGCAGGATTTAAACAGAGTTTTGCCGATTTAGCCGACTAGTGGATAATTAGTGAAGACCAGTGTCGGGTGATAAACTGAGGAGGGTTCAGCAGATGCGTTATGGGTGGTTTGTGCTTGTTCTGTGTAGCGCCAGTCCTGCGCTGTGGGGGGCGGAAGTCTACCGGTGGACGGATGCCCAAGGTTTGGTGCATTTTACCGACACCCCGCCTCCAGCGGGGATTGACCATCAGAATCAGCGTATTTCCGAGCAAGCCTCTGATTATTTGTATCAATCAACAGACAGTGCGGGGCAAACCCAAATCAGTGATCAGGTGCCGCTGACTCCCCGATATAACACCTTGTCGGTCGAATCCTTGCAACATGTCACGGTATTGCCAACTCAGACTAGGCAACCGGCCACGGTGCCGCCCGTGATCCCACCAGCGCCAGTGGGGTCTGCACCAGCACAGGCGTTGACAGATCAAGTCCAACAGTTGCAGCGTCAGTGTGAAACCTTAGCCTATGGTTCCTTGGCACGGCGTGAATGTCGGAGTCGGGCTAAGCAGCAATTTACCCAGCACTGTCTGGATGATAAGGTCGAAGCCAGCCTGAAGCGGGCCTATTGTTGGTTGATGGATGCCTACCAAACGGTGGAGTAAAGGAGAGTGCTTGCGGTGTTTGGAGCAAATGCCGCCAATCATCCCCCTGAGTTTTGGGGAAACTCACCGCAATCTGCGGTCATGACAGTCACGAGGTTGAGAGCAATGAGCGAATTAGAAACACAAGTATTGGGTATTCTTAAAGATTTCGGCGGCGAAGCGTCGATGTTTTTAATCACTAATCCCGATACGCCTTGGGGGAAATTAGCGGATGCGGCGGCTTTAAAAGCAGCGGTTGGTGCGTTGGCCAGTCAAGGGGCGGTGCAGTACGACGCTGGGGCGGATGTGGTAAAAGTGCTGTGAATGAGCGGATTCACACGCTTCTGCAATCGCATGACGATTGCTTACGTTTAGCGACGCCATCCCGGAATGAAGAACAGGACAAATAGCATGTTGTTTATCTGCCCTAATGCCGCTTGTCAGGCGGCCTATGAACTGGAGTCTGCGCAAATTCCGGCAGGCAAAAAAGGCTTTCAGTGTCAGCACTGTGGCACTTTGGTGCCGGTAGAATCCGCTGCCCCGTCGCCAGCAATACCCGCGTCTTCTCACCCGGTGACGCCCGACAAACGCAGCAACAAATCCTTGCTCATTCTGATGGGTGTGACCGTTTTATTGAGTTTGGCAGGATTTACCTATTTACTGCTTGAATACCGCAGTATTGTGGATCAATCGTTGGTGGTCGAACCCGATAAGTTGCCGACTTTAACCGAGTCGCGTCGCCAGGCTTTGCAACAACAGTTACAGGGTAAGTCCGGGGCACAACCAGCGTCGCCTGAATCCCCGCCCGCAGTCGCGCAGTAGCTGGGTTTCGCGTAACACGCTATCCCTCAAAGCAATTAACCGCAACGGCGCAAAGCACACCAAGCAGACAAGAGTTTAGACTTGCCGGGTGTTTGTGCCGCTGCGGTGGTTTTTTGAGTGGAAGGCGGGATAGTGACAATTGCGCTTAGATTTCAATGGGTTCAGCGGTTGCGGTGTTTTTAGGATAGTCAAAAAAGTCGAGTTGGGCGCTACCGGGGCGAATGTCTGCCCACTGCTCCAAGTCAAACTCGACAGAAAAAACCCCGCAGGTTGGAAATTTCTCCAGCCTCTGCCCGGTTAAATAATGCGTGAGTTGATGTAAACCAGGATTGTGGCCCACCATCAGGAGATCATTGATTTTAGGCGCGACTTGCCAAAGCAAGGCGACCAATTCATCCACGTTGGCTTCGTAAATTCCAGGCTCTTCCAGAATTTTCTTTTTGGGATAAGTCAGGGCCTGGGCAATCAGGCGGGCGGTGTCGATGGCGCGTTTGGCGGGACTGGACAGGATCAGTTGCGGACTTAACCCGCGCACCGCGAGACGGTCGCCGATTAATGGGGCATCCTGTTCGCCCCGTTTGTTGAGCGGGCGATCAAAATCACTGAGTTCTGGCTGATCCCAGTGAGATTTAGCGTGGCGGATGAGGGTCAAGCGTTTCATAGGTGATTCTCCGGTCAATCAGCTTTCGGGGTGCATACCTGGGGACAGGATACCTGGAAAATTTGGCGATCTTCCAGACGCACAGCACTCAGTTGTCCGCCCCACACGCAACCGCTGTCTAAGCCGATCACGTTGTTGCCCTGATATAAACCCAAGGTGGCCCAATGTCCAAACACTAAACGACAATCACGACTGGCGCGTTTGGGGTGTTCAAACCAAGCATACACCGGGACGTGGGGCGCGGCTTGGCCTTGGGGAGCCATTTTGTTCTTAAACACGGGCACCCCTTTACGGTCACAATAGCGCAAGCGGGTGAGTACCGCTGTCATAAATTGTAACCGTGCTTGACCCCGCAGTTTGTTTGACCAGCTTTGCTTGGGATTGCCATACAGGGTTTGCAAGTAGTCCAAATAATGCACACCGCGCAAGGTGGTTTCCAGTTCATTGGCGCAGGCACGCGCCGTTGCTAAATCCCATTGGGGAGCAAAGCCCGCATGGATCAGCGTGTAGTCCAGCACCGGATCATGGTGCAAAAACGGTCGCTGCCGTAGCCACTCGATCAGTTCAGCGCGATCAGGGGCTTGTAATACCTCATCCAGCGTGTCGCTACTGCGGTATTTTTCGCGGTTACCGTGCGCCACTGCCAATAAATGTAAATCATGGTTGCCCAGCACCGCGATTGCACTCTCGCCCAGATTTTTAAAAAAACGCAACACTGCCAGCGAATCCGGGCCACGATTCACCATGTCGCCCGCGCTCCAGAGCCGATCCGTGGCGGGATTAAAGGCGATCTTGTCGAGTAGCTGTTGTAAGGGTTTGTAACAGCCTTGGATGTCACCGATTGCGTAAGTTGCCATGTGAGGGCGTCAGCCAATCTTTGTGCTAAAGGAAAGAATGCCGCTTATCTGCTTGCGTCACGCGGCCTAAAGTGTCTCATTCCAGGTAGGTGTAACCCTTTAAGCCGTCCAGCAATTCGTTCAGATAACGTTGCTGGCAGGCATGATCCAGAGGGGTTTCGGCCAGTCGCCGACGATAGCGTTCGCGGAAGTTATTCACGTCAAAGTGGACGTACAATAACATATCTTCGACGGTATCACCTGTTTCCGGTTCGACCAGCCGATAGTTACCATCTGGAGTCAGGCTGACGTTGACCGCATGGGTGTCGCCAAACAGGTTGTGCATGTCGCCAAGGATTTCTTGGTAAGCACCGATTAGAAAAATCCCCAACAGATACCGTTCTCCGACCTGGATTGCATGAACAGGCAGGCTGGTTTCAATGCCTTCTGCATCCACGTAGCGACTGACTTGGCCGTCGGAATCGCAGGTTAAGTCTTGCAAAGTGGCGCGTCGAGTGGGGCGTTCATCCAGGCGATGCAGTGGAATAATCGGAAAAATCTGATCGATTGCCCAGGCATCTGGCATGGATTGGAATAATGAAAAGTTGCAAAAATACTTGTCTGCTAACTTTTCATTGAGTTCGTCCAAAATTTCGCGCTGATTGCGTGCGCCCTGTTGTAACACCTGGCGAATTTGCCGACAGGTAGCAAAGTACAGTTGTTCGGCACGGGCACGTTGCGGTAAGTCTAAGACGCCTAAGGCAAACATACTGTGGGCTTCGCTGAGCCAGTATGCAGCGTCGTGATAGATTTCCAGCGCGGAACGCTTGCCAAGGTTGGCAAGACCGTCCCATAAAGATTGAATAATCAGCGGTTCGTCAGCCGTGGCGGGCAGCGGTTGCGTATCGCCTGGAGCCTGTTCAATATCAGTCACATGGGTGATCAGCACCGCATGGTGTGCCGTCATGGCCCGTCCGCATTCGGTGAGTAAATTGGGCGGTGGTAAGCGATGTTCCTGACAAATGCTGGAAAACGCATAAACCACATTATTGGCATATTCTTGCAGACTGTAATTGATGGAGCAGTCGTTGCGCGATTGACTGCCATCGTAATCAATGCCCAAACCGCCCCCCACATCGACATGCAGAATCGGCGCTCCCAGTTGATGCAGTTGCCGATAATAGCGGGCGGCTTCGCCGAGGGCGCGTTGTATATCGCGGATATTGGCAATTTGCGAACCCATGTGAAAGTGCATGAGTTGCAAACAATCCAATAAACCAGCCGCTCGCAAACGCGCCAGGGTATCCAATACCTGAGCGCTGGACAGGCCAAATTTGGCTTTTTCGCCGCCAGTGTTTTGCCATTTGCCTGCCCCAATCGTGGCCAAACGCACCCGCACTCCGAGCAACGGACGGATGCCCAAGGCTGCGCTTTCGGCGATGATGAGCGCCAGTTCCGCTGCTTTTTCCACCACGATGTAGGGCCGTAGGCCGAGAGTTTGGCCGATCAGCGCTAAGCGAATGTATTCGCGATCTTTGTAACCGTTACAAATAATCGTGCCGCCAGGCGGCGCTAACGCCAAGACCGCCAGCAATTCAGGTTTGCTGCCGGCTTCCAAGCCCACCCGATTTTGGGTCTCAGCGGTTTGACCGTAGGCAATAATTTCTTGCACCACATGGCGTTGCTGGTTGACCTTGATCGGATAAATCGCTGTGTAATGGGCTTGGTAATTTTCCTGTTGCATGGCTTGGCGAAAAGCCCGATCTAGGCTGGCGACCCGGTGTTGCAAAATGTCAGAAAAACGCACCAGCACCGGCAATGCCAGACCGCTGTCTTCTAAATGCTGCGCCAATTGGTAGAAATTGATTGCCGGGCCTTGCTGTTCACCCAGCGGAAAAGCCGTCACCTGGCCCTGTTGATTGATGTCAAAATACCCGCCACTCCAGTGGGGTAAATGGTACAGTGCCCGGGCTTGGTCAATCGTCCAAGCGATGTCAGTTGCGTTGTCGTGCGAGGAGTTGGTCATGGACATTAGCGCGTCTGCCAAGTGCCGTCGGCTTGACGACAAGCCGTGCCGTGGACGGTTTCGCGACGCCCCTCAATGACAGCAGTGGTGGCATAGTCTCGACAAACATTGCCATTGCCCATGTTTTGGGGATTGCTGACTGGTGTGACTTGGTATTGTGAACCGCTGTCGGGGTTATACCAGGAGACTGTTTGATTCGTCGGGGTTTGCATGATGGCTTGACGGGCTTTGAGCTGATCGGTCTCGTCCATCGAGCGGCCCACCGAACCGCCAAGCAAGGCACCGACCAGGGTACAACCCACCACTGCCGCTGTGTTGCCTCGGCCTTTGCCCACATTGGCGCAGGCTGCTCCGCCAGCCGCCCCGCCCACCACAGTGCCCACGCCTTCTTTAGTGACGCCAAAGCCCGTGCCGTTGCACGCGCTGGTGAGTAGGCCAATCAAGGTGAGAGTTCCTAGCATTTTAAGTTGTTGCATAAAGTGATTCCTGAGAAATTTAAGCATGAAAACTGGTCGGCAGGTTTATCCCGGCTAACTGGGCTAAACGGCGAATTTCTGCATCGTTGTGGCCTTCCTCGCTCCCTTGCATCGCGCCTTCAGAGACGCTGGGGTAGACCGTGTGGCTGATTCGCTTGGCCTGGTGGTGGTGGGCGCGTATGTGTTGACTAGGCTGCTGGGCGGCATCCAGGGTGGTGTGACCAAAACAGGTGCAAAAATAGGTCTGTGCAGGCTGCACTTCCAAAAAGACACCTGTCCCACGAATCCCGATCACTGCCGCTGGGGTATGCAAGGTTTTATCGCCTTTGGAAAATACTCCCAAGAGCGCGCCGCTCAGCAAGCGCAATAAACCCAGTCCATCCTCTTGAGGCAGCGCCAGTTGCAGATGGGCATTTGCGCCCAGACGATAGACATCACCGGCAATCACAAACACAACAAAGCTATCCGGGCCGGTACGGATGCTGTCACCGGCCTGAATCTGGGTGTCCAGGCTTGCGACTTGCTGGTTAATGCGCACCTGTCCTTGCATCTCCCGGATACTCTGAGCATCACTGGTCAGCGGCCACAGCCCTAAGCAAACAGCGCCTACACTCAAGGAAATCGCCATAAAATCGCGGCGTTTAGCATCTGGTGGTAAAGTCATAAGCTTGCTCCTGTGGGTCAGCGACTAGAACTGCAATCCGCAGCGCGGCATTCGTGGCTAAGCGTTGCTGGCTAAAATGGCACGCTGGTGTTCAAGCAATTGATTAATCCCGGTTTTGGCAAGTTGTAGCATGGCTTGTAGCTCTGTTTCCCGAAACGCATGGCCTTCTGCGGTGCCCTGGAGTTCAATATACGCCCCTGCCTCGTTCATGATGACATTCATGTCGGTTTCGGCTTCCGAATCCTCGGCATAATCCAAATCCAAAACGGGTTCACCTTGATAAATGCCCACAGACACGGCTGCGACCGCGCCGTGAATGATCGGTTTGCGCACAGCGGGCTTTTTGCTCAAGCGCGTGCAAGCATCCACCAGTGCCACATAAGCGCCCGTGATCGCGGCGGTTCTGGTGCCCCCATCCGCCTGCAACACATCACAATCTAAGGTAATGGTGCGCTCTCCCAATGCCTGAAGGTCTACCACGGCGCGCAGTGAACGGCCAATCAAGCGCTGAATCTCTTGGGTGCGACCACTTTGTTTGCCCTGTGCCGCTTCCCGACCAGTGCGCTGGGTGGTTGCGCGTGGCAACATCCCATATTCTGCGGTTATCCAGCCGCCGCCCTTGCCTTTTAAGAAAAAGGGCACCCGCTCATCAACGCTGGCAGTACACAGCACTTTGGTGTCACCAAACTCAACTAGCACCGAACCTTCGGCGTGCTTGGTGTAGTGGCGGGTCAGTTTAATGGCACGTAATTCATGCGCGGCTCGGCCACTTGGTCGCATCTCTTGGTTTCCTTTGGTTTAACACACTGACTATCAATCCGTCGGGATGATTCTTAGACCGCGAAGTATACACGGCCTGATAGTGAAAAAACCAAGTCAAGCGAGCGCTGGTGTTGAGCGAGAGAAGTAGGCAGGGGAAGTCTTTGTGTTTATAATGCGATGAATTAAAAGCAGTTGTTCCGGCATGACGGGCTTCTTTCTGATAGGCTGGGTGATTTTTTCTTGACAGCCTCGCCAAAAGGCTGCACAATTATCAGCTTTTACAGTTCCTGTCTGCATGTGGCTATGTAGCTCAGCTGGTTAGAGCGCGGCACTCATAATGCTGAGGTCGGTGGTTCAAGTCCACCTATAGCCACCATCTCCTATCGCCTAATTCCAAGGCGTATCCACTTAAAAATAAACACCACAGCGGTGATTACTCGTTATCTGATGCGTGCGCGGGCACTCAGCGGTTTGATTTGGCGTGAGGGAGAATAAATCGTGACTAACCACTACAAAAAACTTAAATTGCATGGTTTCAATAACTTAACCAAAAGTTTAAGTTTTAATATCTATGATATTTGCTACGCTAAAACGCCCGAGCAACGACGCCAGTACATTGAATATATTGATGAGGTGTATAACGCGAAGCGTTTAACCAAAATCTTGACCGATGTGGTTGATATTATCGGCGCTAAAATTCTTAACATTGCAAGACAAGACTATGAGCCTCAAGGTGCCAGCGTCACTATTTTGATTTCTGAGGAAGAGGTTATCGCCTCCAATCTGCCAAATAATGAAGCGCCGGGGCCGTTGCCGGAAGCCGTAGTGGCGCATTTGGATAAAAGCCATATCACGGTACACACTTATCCAGAAACGCATCCTGATAGTGCGGGAATCAGCACGTTTCGAGCAGACATTGATGTGTCTACTTGTGGTCGAATTTCTCCTCTTAAAGCCCTTAACTATCTGATACATAGCTTTGATTCCGATATTGTCATCATGGACTATCGGGTGCGTGGTTTTACCCGTGATATTGATGGAGTAAAACACTATATCGATCACAAGATTAACTCGATACAAAACTACATCAGCGAAGACACTAAAAACCGCTATCAAATGATAGACGTGAATGTGTATCAGGAAAAAATCTTCCATACCAAGATGATTTTGAAAAGCTTTGACTTAGATAACTACCTATTTGGCATTGAACGTAGCGATTTGACGCCAGAAGAGCGGGCAGAAATTGAAAAAAATCTGCGCAGCGAAATGGTGGAAATCTTTTACGGACGAAATGTCGAGTAAGGCTGCTGGGTGATTAAATCGGCTACATCCACGGTAGCCGATTTAATCTAATCCAGACGCATCTGCACATCCTGGAAGATGCGGGCATCCATTAAGGCTAAATGCGGCGAGATTTGTGGTGCGAAGTCCATTTGCGCCAGAATATCTCGCTGTAAGTTTATGCCTGGTGCGATTTCAATCAGCAACAGCCCATCGGTTTGCAATCTAAAAACAGCACGTTCGGTGATGTATAACACCTGTTGTTCGCGCCGCAAAGCATAGCGCCCGTTGAAAGTTAAGTGTTGTACTGTGTCAACCAGTTTGCGGTGGGTGCCTTCTCGGTAAATTACCAGCTTGCCCGCTTCGATGAAAAACGCTTCATCGCCCGACGTGAAAGTGCCCAAAAAATACACTGCCTTGGCATTTTGGCTGATGTTAATAAATCCGCCAGCGCCAGCCATGCGAGGTCCGAAGGCACTGACGTTGACGTTGCCTTGCTGATCCAGTTGCGCCATCCCCAAAAAGGCTTGATCCAGACCGCCGCCGTCGTAAAAGTCAAATTGTGCTGGTTGATCAATAATCGCCTCGGGATTGGTGACTGCGCCAAAATTCAGTCCACCGGCAGGCAAACCGCCTATGCCGCCGGGTTCGATAGTCAGGGTGATGCGATCCAAGATGCCTTCTTCCGAAGCCACCAGCGCGATATTTTCTGGCATTCCGATTCCTAAATTAACCACGGCATCGGTTTTTAATTCCAGCACGGCGCGACGCGCAATCGTTTTTCGCACATCTAGCGGCAAAGCAGGCAGATTACGGGTGTTGCTGATGATTTCGCCGGTGTAGGCGGGGTTGTAGTTTTCGGCAAAAGTCTGTTGGTGATTTTCCGGGCGTGCCACCACCACGTAATCTACTAAAATACCAGGGATTTTGACTAATTGCGGTACGAGGCGATGGTAATCGGTCACTCGTTGCACCTGTACAATCACGATGCCGCCGCTATTTCTCACTGCCTGCGCGATGGCTAAGCACTCAAGCGGGAGCGCTTCACGTTCGCTGGTGATGTTGCCGTGCTTATCGGCGGTGGTGCCGCGCAGCAAGGCGACTTGGATTGGAAACCGTTTGTATAGCAGATATTCCTGCCCATCGATCTCTAGGAGTTGGACTAGATTCTCGGTGGTTTTTTTATTGAGCTTGCCGCCTTCAATCCGGGGATCGACAAAAGTGTGCAAGCCCACATGGGTCAGTGTGCCGGGCTTGTGAGCCGCAATATCTCGATATAAATGAGCAATCACGCCTTGTGGTAGATTATAGGCTTCAATCTTATTTTGTCGGGCGAGTGCGCCCAGTTTGGGCACCAGTCCCCAGTGTCCGCCGATAACCCGTTTGATCATGTCCTCATGACCGAAATGGTTGAGACCGCGTGTCTCACCGTCGCCTTGACCAGCGGCATAGACCAGGGTGAGTTGATTTGGGGTCTGGGTGGTCAAAAAGCGTTGTTCCAATGCGATAGCCAGTTCTTCAGGAAATCCAACTCCAACAAATCCCCCGGTAGCAATCGTGTCTCCTGAGTGGATATGACTCACGGCTTCCGTAGCGGTGACGATCTTGTTGTGCATGGTTCTTCTCTTCCTGGTGGCTATATTTTTTGTAATTGGAAAACAGCCCGATTATAGACAAAATTTTGGGTGATAAAATATTATCTATGGTAGATTGCTCCGATTTGGTGCAGTGTATCCCACTGGCAGTCTAAACAGTCGCAGGCCAACACAGTGAGGCGATCAAAAAGCGGGGCTGATTAGGTTCACTGGGGGTCTATTTTTCTACCCGAAGCGAGGGTGTTGAGGCACATTGATAGCTGCCAAGTCTTTAAAAAAGTGAATTAAATATTGACACGCTTAGGGGTCAGGGTTATATTGTACGGCTTTCTAATGGTCGCGTATGCGGCTTTCCTTGTATCCGGCCAGTTACGTGAAAAAATGCGGCGGCGCGGGCAGTACAAGCAACGACGGTAAAATGCATCCTGAGCCTGCGGGTCGGATGCTGAATTGACAGGAATTTGGAATAAGCATGGCTACAGTTAACCAATTGGTGCGTAGTCCGCGCAAACGGCAAAAAGAGAAGAGTAATGTGCCTGCGCTGGACAGTTGCCCGCAAAAACGTGGCGTATGTACACGTGTCTATACGACGACGCCCAAAAAGCCAAACTCAGCGCTGCGTAAAGTGGCGCGTGTGCGTTTGACCAACGGTATGGAAGTCAGTACCTATATTGGCGGTGAAGGCCACAACCTTCAGGAACACTCGGTGATTCTGATTCGTGGTGGACGTGTCAAGGACTTACCTGGGGTGCGTTATCATACCGTGCGCGGTAGCTTAGACGCTTCTGGTGTAAGTGCAAGACGGCAGGGTCGTTCCAAATACGGGGCAAAGCGGCCTAAGTCTTAAAATTGATAGAGCATTAAGCAGGTTTTTGTATGCCAAGAAGACGAGTTGTTGCCAGAAGAGCTATTCTGCCAGATCCTAAGTTTGGGGATGAAACCCTTGCTAAATTTGTCAATATGGTGATGGAGCGTGGTAAAAAATCTGTTGCAGAACGGATTGTTTATGGTGCGCTTGAACGTGTGACAGAGAAAGCCAAAGGTAATATCGAAGCACTGGATGTGTTTACTAAAGCGCTGGACAATTTACGTCCAGTCGTTGAGGTTAAATCGCGTCGTGTGGGCGGTGCAACCTATCAGGTGCCGATTGAAGTGCGCCCAGTTCGTCGCACTGCATTGGCGATGCGTTGGTTGGTAGATGCCGCACGCAAGCGCGGTGAAAAAAGTATGGATTTGCGTCTGGCTGGGGAAATCCTGGACGCTTACGAGAGCAAAGGTTCCGCGATTAAAAAGCGTGAAGATGTGCATCGTATGGCTGAAGCTAATAAGGCTTTTGCGCATTTCCGTTGGTAAATATTCGGCATCAGGTTGTTAAAAGATTCCATGATTCGGTGCCCAAGCGCATAGCATGGTTTCTTGAGATGTTGGTAAAACTGTCAAGCTGAAAACCGTATTTGAGGAATAGACGTGGCACGGAAAACACCCATTGAGCGCTACCGTAATATTGGAATTATGGCGCATATCGACGCGGGTAAGACAACGACGACTGAGCGCGTCCTTTATTACACAGGGGTATCGCATAAGATCGGTGAGGTGCATGACGGTGCCGCGACCATGGATTGGATGGTACAAGAGCAAGAGCGCGGCATTACCATTACTTCCGCAGCGACTACTTGCTTCTGGTTTGGCATGGCCAAGCAGTTCCAGGAGCATCGTATCAATATCATTGATACGCCTGGGCACGTCGATTTTACTATCGAAGTAGAACGTTCCCTGCGCGTACTAGATGGCGCTTGTGCCTTGTTTTGTGCGGTAGGTGGTGTAGAACCCCAATCCGAAACAGTGTGGCGTCAAGCCAATAAGTATGGCGTACCTCGCTTGGCTTTTGTGAACAAGATGGATCGTGCGGGTGCAAACTTCCTGCGTGTTGTCAAACAATTGAAAGATCGTTTGGCGGCTAACGCGGTGCCTTTGCAGTTACCCATCGGTGCTGAAGAAAATTTTGAAGGCGTCGTCGATCTTATCAAGATGAAAGCGATTTACTGGGATGACAGTACCCAGGGCATGTCTTTTGATGAGCGCGAAATTGCGCCAGAAATGCTGGATTTGTGCGTTGAATGGCGCGAAAAAATGCTTGAAGCGGCGGCTGAAGCCAGCGAAGAGCTAATGAATAAATATCTCGAAGAAGGCGACTTAAGCATAGAAGAAGTGCGCCAAGGCATTCGTCAGCGCACGTTGGCTAATGAAGTAGTGCCAGTGCTGTGCGGTTCTGCCTTTAAGAACAAAGGTGTCCAGGCGATGCTGGATGCGGTTGTCTATTACATGCCCTCTCCGGTGGATGTGCCCGCGATCAGAGGGATCAAAGACGACGCTGCTCAGACTGAGGAAGAACGTCCAGCCAGTGATTCCACGCCCTTCGCGGCCTTAGCCTTTAAGATCGCCACCGATCCTTTTGTGGGCACCTTGACATTCTTCCGGGTTTATTCTGGGGTGTTAAGCTCGGGCGATGCGGTGTATAACCCAGTGAAGTCCAAGCGTGAGCGCGTAGGCCGTATCGTGCAGATGCACGCTAACCACCGCGAAGAAATCAAAGAAGTACATGCTGGCGATATTGCAGCGGCGGTGGGTCTCAAAGATGTCACCACTGGCGATACGCTCTGTGATTTGAACCATATTCTTACCTTGGAACGCATGGAATTTCCCGAGCCGGTGATTTCTGTCGCTGTCGAACCAAAAACCAAGGCTGACCAGGAGAAAATGGGGATTGCGTTGTCTAAGTTGGCAGCCGAAGATCCTTCTTTCCGAGTTTCTACTGATGAAGAATCTGGACAGACCTTAATTGCGGGCATGGGTGAGTTGCACCTGGATATTATTGTCGACCGTATGCGTCGCGAGTTTAATGTCGAGGCCAATGTCGGTGCGCCGCAGGTGGCTTATCGTGAAACAATTCGTGAGTCAGTTGAAGTTGAAGGTAAATTTGTGCGTCAATCCGGTGGCCGTGGTCAGTATGGACACGTTTGGTTGCGGATTGAGCCACTAGAAGCAGGCGGCGGTTATCAATTTGTGAACGGTATCGTGGGTGGTGTAGTACCCAGAGAATATATCCCAGCAGTTGATAAGGGTGTCCGCGAGCAAACCCAGAATGGTGTGATCGCTGGCTATCCTGTGGTTGATGTTAAGGTGACCATATTTGATGGCTCCTACCACGAAGTTGACTCCAATGAAATGGCTTTTAAAATTGCGGGTTCCATGGGCTTCAAGGCCGGTGCGTTGAAAGCTAAGCCAGTGTTGTTAGAGCCGATCATGGACGTGGAAGTAGTGACGCCAGAAGATTACATGGGGGATGTGATGGGCGATCTTAATCGTCGGCGTGGCATTCTCCAGGGCATGGATGAAATTCCCACAGGTAAAGTCATTAAAGGACAAGTACCGCTGGGTTCTATGTTTGGTTACGCCACGGCGTTGCGTTCTTTAACTCAAGGACGTGCCAGCTACACCATGCAATTCGGTCGTTATGCAGAAGCACCGGCCAGCATTGCGGAAGCGGTCATTAAGCAAAATAAATAGACATTCATCATTCATTGATAACCGGAATAGAGTGAGGGTAATAAGGTGTCCAAAGAAAAATTTTCGCGCACTAAGCCACATGTCAACGTGGGCACGATTGGTCACGTTGACCACGGCAAAACCACGCTGACAGCCGCTATCACCAAGTGCATGGCAGAAAAGCACGGTGGCGAGTTCAAAGCCT
>JFJP01027271.1_pt1 | contig 17329 bp, 27 predicted proteins | sample 431651 | NCBI WGS metagenome assembly JFJP01 (sample SAMN02602958, study PRJNA72255) | Microbial mat metagenome, whole genome shotgun sequencing project. | biome: fresh water; feature: sink hole; material: water; isolation source: purple microbial (photo- and chemosynthetic) mats found in...
ATGATAAACAATCTCATCATTATTTGGCGTGTTCCCTAAACAATTCTTATTTCCAATTAATTTTTTTTAAATATACCGTCTTCATTTTTTTTTTCTTCAAGAATAGGCTCGTTTATTTCATTTTTAGGCTACAAAAAAATTATTAATTTTTTTAATTTATCAAATAAAATTAATATTTTTTTTTGTAATGAACTTGTTCATTTGATTCTGTTAAAATGAGATGTAATTCATCAAACTCATTGCCAAGTTTTTTTGTGGGGTCTTCTTCTGAATTGCTCTTCGTATATTGGACTCCATAATCATCAAGACTCTTTTTTGGTTGTCTTGACATGTCTTCTTCACCTGATCCTTTCAATGCATTGATCTCATCATCATAAAACACAGGTCTTATCTCAGATTTCAACTCTTTTCCTTCTGAAGAGAATTTTTTGATTGTTATATCAACTTTTTCCTGCTTTGCGTTGAATAATTCATTTTGATTGATTTCTTCTGATTTGTAATTGATGTTTTGAAAAACAAAATTATTTTGATCATTATTAATTTTATCTGTCCTGAACTTTGAATACCAGTCCTCGATATTTTCTTTTTCCTTTTTAAGACTATTCTAATAAAAATTATTTGTTATTTTTAAAAATTAATGATGGAATTAAATTTTTTGAACATCTTTGGTAAATATAGTGGAATCTCCTTTATCATTGGTGCTATTAGAAGGGCTTTCAAAGTTGTATTTCTCAAAAGTTTCGCATTTTAAAGGAGAATTACCTATTAAATCTATTTAATAAATGGCTAATTAAATCAAAAAACTCAGAGCTAATTCAATACTTCTTTTTGTTTTCTCTAGTATTGAATTAAATCTCTCATCATCAATAATGGGTAACTCGGTTTTTTGTGGAGAATATAAACCTGCATTATCTTGTCCTTTTAAGCTGATTAAAGTATTGATTTTCAGGATTTCTTTTTTTAATTCATCATATTTTTCATCGATATCATATAATTCTTTATTGTGTGTAAATAAGAAAAAATCATCGATTTTTTTCTCAAAATTGAGGTTTCTCTTAATCACCATATCTAAATCAGCTTCTATTTTAAACACTTTTTCAGCCCATTTAGGATCTAAATTGGCTTCTTTGTCATTGCCTCCTTTTTTTAACAAAGTTGAAAGCTCTGATTGAACCCTAGCTGATAAACCATTAAACTCTCTGTTTTGGTCTTCAAATTGCCTTTTGTTTTCTATCATAATGATTTTTGTTTCTTTGAGATCGTCAAGCAATCCATGATGGGTTTTGTCAATTTCTTTACGAAATTCTTTATTTTTGAAATAAAATTTTATTTTATTATTTTTCTAGTTAAAAATTAATAAAAACCTTTTAAGTTGTTTTTTAATGATTCTTGTTCATGTTCAATTTTTGTCAGGTTTTTTTTGAAATTTTCTTTAATATCATGAAGGAGAGATTCATTCAATTGTTTGACCAACGATCGCGTTTCATTCATTTGTGATTCTAATGATTTTACCTTTGTTTCGACGTTTTTAAAAGCAGAATCATCTATAGAGTTTTTTATTTTTGGGTCTTGTTGTTTTTCTGGACTATTTGGGTTAATTTTGCTCAAAATCTCTGAATGTGATGACATTAATAAATTAATTTCATTCAAAGCTTGTGTGAATTGATTGATCTTTTTTTTTGTTTTGTTTCGTTTTGATTCAAAATAAAATTAATTAAAAAATTACATGTGAAATTATTTGATCGGTATTCGATTGTTGGATTTTAAAATTCTCTTTAAGAAATTTCAAGTCTCTAAAGAATAGAAAATTATGATGAAAATCAAACGAGAAAATTGAAACTTTTTCTCTTCATCTGAAACAGACATAGAACCGATATTTTTCTTAAACTCCATCGCAAAAACCTCTTTATATTCACCTAGCTTCTTTATTACAAGCTCTTCTACTTTCGTCATTATATTGTTTTCATTCATTGTTGATTCCCTAAAAACCGATGAGATATTTTATTAATTTTAGAAGAAAAATGGAATTTACCTTGGTACATTATTGTTTTGGAGCATAGTTCTATAGTTTCATCGTCCTCCTGGTCCGATTGGAGCAGTTTTGGGCATCATTTTGGAGGGATCCAATCCGAAAATCGGCTGTTTAACTTTGAAATTTTGTGACATTAGATCTCAAAATATAATAAATTTTGTATTTTGAATTTTTTTCAAGCTTAATTTTATTGTTTAAATTTTTTGTTTTGTTTTTCATTGTTTTCAATTTTTATTTTATTTTTGATTTAAAACAAAAAAATACAAAATTTTTTTATTAATTAAATTTTTTTAAAATAATCTGATATTTTTTTATTATTTGTGACAGGTTTTTTTTGAGAATTTTCATTAGGTTTCTCACTTTTATCTTTGATTTTACTAATAATCGGTTTGGTAATTGGTGCTTCGACGATTCCCGTGGCTAAAAAAGGTGTTTATGTATTTTTAAATAAAAATGTTACATCTCAGAAAGGTCAATTTTTTATTTTTCTTTATAATTTCAACTAAGAAATAAGATAAATTAAAAAAAAATTTGTTTGTACATAAATCAGATGTTTCAAGTTTTTTCTTCTTATTCTTTTTCTCTTTTAAATTTTCGATTATGTCTTTCAATAAGTACTCCCCAAATAATTCCTAAATGATAAAACTTTAAATTGGAATTTAAATTTTTTTTTTAATTACAGTAGCTTGTTCAATGTATAAAAGCACATTTTTTTTAATCAATTTATTATCTTCATCACATTTGAGCATATTTTTTATTCTTGTTAAAGGAAAGGCCACCTCTAATTATAAAAATCTTCACATTTTATCTATATCAAATATTTATACCAATTTCCTCATTATTTTCTTTTTCTTCATTGTTTTGAGGGTTTTGAGTCACAAATTCAAGCTTTATCCGAAATATTTATCTTTATAAAAGAAACTAAATAATCCGAAATACATAAGCTGCCATTTCTTTCCTATATCTATTCATATCTTCTTCAGCTATCTTCACATATTTCTGTTTCTCCTCAACGGAAGTAATTTCATTCCAAATCCTGCCTAATTCTTTGAAAGAAGCACCACCATGATTTTCTTTAAATTCTTTAACAAAGGCTATATATGGAGTCATTGGTTTATTGGGTTTCTTATTTATTATTAAAGCCTCATTATTGGCACTTTTCTCCTCATTTTCATTGGAAGCTTTGTTCATAATTTCGCATTTATGGTTGTCCAAAAGCAGTTTTTTTAAAGGCTTCGTGTCAGAATATAGTTCTGCTTCCATTTTTTTTTTAAATTTTTTTTTGTTAACTCGTTTATAAAAAAATGCGGGAATTATTTTTAATTTCAATAAATCAAATTTCATATTGACTTTTAAACGGTGATTAGAAGACTTGAAAGGAAAAGTCTATTTTAATCGAACATTCCTCCCATATCGAGATCTTCTTCAACTGGTTTCTCCTCCTTAACTTCTTCTTTTTTCTCAACTTTGACTATTAACAAATTAAATCACATTCAAATTAAAAAATTTAATTCATCTTTATAAAAAAACCAGGTTCCTTTGCAGCAGCCTTAGGCTTTTCTTGTTGAACAGCAGCAGCAGCAGCAGTGAGATTATCCAATTCAGGGAGCTTGTATTTGGTTTCTAAACTGATAGCTGCCAAATTCTTGAAGGCATTGGCAATAAGGTATGGGATGCTTGCTTCAGTCGGAATACCCAATTCCAGAGACAAGGCAGTGATATTTGCAGCACCGGTTTGGAATTTCTTGATTAGATCATCAGGTGAGATTGCAATCACTTCAGGAGTCAAAATGCTACCATCATCATAAACAGAGATGATTTCCATGCCATAAGAGAATGGCTTAACTCCTAATTTTTGTAATAAGGTGGCTTCAGAGTTTGAGACAGCTCTGTCTTTTTGACAAACCTTAAATTCTTTGGTAATTTCGATTTGTCCCTTCTGAATTTTGGTGGAAACTTTCAAAGCATGGAAAAAGGAAATTTGAGAGGGATCTAATCCTGTTGGGCCTGGAGGAATGACGACGTCACAAGGAGCTAAAACACCAACTTTAGCGGCTGATTCCAATCTATTGCCTTCAATCATGGGCTTCAACTCGTAGACTGGCTCATCGGTGAAAATCAAACCGACCTTTTTGTGGCAAAGATCTGAGAGTTTGTCTAAGACTGGGAGTGGTTCACCATATTTTCTAAAATATTCAAAATCTTCTTGTTCTGCATTTAGAGTATTCATTCTGAAATTTAAGGCTTTTCTGATGACGGTCTAAAAAAGAGATAAAAGAAAATTATTAGAAGTGGACTCACGTTCTTTCCTATGATCAATTCACCGTTTCTTTGAAGAAGTTTATGACGAAAAGTTTGAACTTGATTGGAACCGACATTCATCAAAGTTACAACGATAATTTGCTTATGTTTACTTAATCTGTCATAGATTTTCTTTATAAATTCACGCTTTTTAGTTTTTCTTTGCTGAGACAAAGTGGACATTAGTTCGAAGATGGGTTTTTTTTTCCGAAAGATTAAAACAGATTTAAATCAAATAAAGATTTTTTGATTTATTTATTAAGATCAAGGAAAAAAATACTTAATAAACTCTTCGAAAAAAATTTCAAATTTTTTTGTTTTTATTAAATTTTTATTTAATTTTTTCTGATCAAATTTCTCGTTTCCATGACAATGTTTCCAATTTTTGTTTTCCTTTGTCAAAAAAAAATAATTTTTTTTTTATTTATTTAAAAAATATATATATTATCCTCTATTAAACTAGGATTTTATTCTCTGAAGAAGGTCCATTTGTAATAAAAATGCCAAATTTGATCTTAATTCAGAAACTCCCCACCCTAATTTAACGCTGGTTGCATGAATGATTGGTGAAGAAAATTTATAATCTTTAAATCGTTTTTCCCCTTCATTGAATAAGTCTATCATCTTTGTTTCACTTATTTTATCACATTTAGTATAAACAACAATAAATGGCTTCATTTTTTTTTCCAAAAGATCGATAAGCATCAAGTCAACATCCTTGATTCCATGTTCAGAATCGATCAAACAAACAACTCTATGCAAAAAGCTGCCCAATGTGAAATATTTAATCATCATCTTTCCCCAATGTTCTAATTCTTTTTTATCACCTTTAGCAAATCCATAACCTGGTGCATCAACCAAATAAATTCCATTGGTTTTTATTGAGTTGTAAAAAAATAATTGCCTTGTTTTACCCTATCATTCAAATAAAGAAGAATATTAAATTTTTTAGATTTATTTGCCAAAATGGGCACCCTCAAATATTCTTTTAATTTTTAAAAAGATTGATGAGTGTCATACTTTGGCACAAGCATTTTTTTAAATTACTGGATAATTGGAAGTATTTGCGATTTTAGCTTCCACAAGAGAGTTTATTAAACTAGATTTTCCCACATTTGACCGACCTGTTTTTAAAAATAAATTTCATTAAATATTCAAAATATTACCTACCATAACGAATTCCCGCCTATTTTGGCTGAAGCCATAAGTATTTTTAGCAGAAATTTCATACAAATATGATTCAATATTTTTATAATCACACAATGTTTCCAATCTCATTCCTTCTTTAAAGGTTGAACCTATTTTAATCTTTCGCCATTTTCATTTTTGTTGTTAACAAATAAATGAAAAATTTCAAAACCCATTCAGCTGATAAAAATGGAAACTCATCCGATTTCATAAAGTTAAAATATGGCTTTATATTAAATTTCTTTATCATTTTCTTTCTATATTTTTTTTTAGAAATTTTGTTTGGAAAAAAAAAAGTCAAAGAATGCATTAATTTTTTATTTTAAAAAAAAAAAAAAAAAAGCAAAAGCATGAAATTAAAAATTCTTAATTAATAAATCAAAGAAGTATATTGTGATGACAACAATTAAAACTTAATAGACAATAAATTAGAAATAGTCCTCATTTTCAATTTTATAAATTTAACTCTTCGACAATGTATTGAAGTGCAATCTGATAATCATTTATGATAAAGAGAGACAAAAAATTATAAAAAAAATGTTTACTTTGAATTTCAAGATTATATTTTTTTCTTTCTCATATTCTTTGTAAAAAGAAATAAAATCATCTAGCATCAATATATGAGATAAAGGATGCTCCGTTTTCGAATAGATCAAAATAATCATTAAGAGGGTATTTTGTAATTCATAAGAGTCATTTTCGTTCATATTTCCGTTTCGAACTTTTAATATCTCTAATTTTAATTTATTTATTGTCATAATCAAGATATAAAATTTTTCAATAAAATTTTTAGTTGTTTCAAAATTGTTCAAATGATCTATTGTTTCTTTTAAATCAAATTTATTATTCTCTTTAATTTCGTTAGGAAAAAATAAAAACTCAATCGGTATCTAATAAAATTTTCTAATTTATATAAAAATAAAAAATGTTAACCTCTAATATTTTATAAATTCTCCTCATATTTTTTTTTAAAACAAATTTTTCCTTTTTTGATTTAAATCTCTGATCCATTTCTTCATATTTCGCTTTATAAATTTCAACAATGTGGTTATGGAGCTAAATCAAAAGTATGTTCTTAAGTCAAAAAATTTCTAAAAAACTTTTGAAAAAAAATAGGTTTCAGCTGAAAACTTTCCAAAATGTCTAAACTTAATTCCTTCTAATGGATTCATGGTGAGGAAGATTTCAATGTTATCATTTGTATTTTGAATTATTTCATAAAGGTCTTGAATCTAAAATTTTATTGCATTAGAGTTTTAATAATAATTTCAACGGGATTCGGCAAAAGCTCAACAGAAGCTATTATATTTTTATATTTTCCTAGAAATTTCCTAAGGTCTTTTTGCACTTTACACCCAATCATATTTGTTTCTGAAGCCAAAAAATCATAAAAAAACAATGCAGAGGTTGAATCGTGATAATAATGGAAATCTGAATCATTTTTTTTTCTAAAAAAACATTTAAAACAGATGATTTTTGTATAAGAACTCAATATTCAAAAAGCTTATATTAGAGTCATCTTTGTCTTTTTCAAGATATGGAAATTCTGAAAAATTTCGTATTTCTTTTTTCAACAATAATTTTATTTAAAAACTTTTATTTTTATCATTTCCAGACCTTTATTCTTCTTGTTTTTTAAAATTTTCAAGATTTCTTGGATAATATTTTTGAATTCTAAATTATTCTAATAAAATTAACATTAAAATGAAATCGTCTTAGATGTTTAAAATAATATTACTCCTTTGACTAATTTCATATCCATATTTATGGTTCTTTCCAAAAAATTTAATTTCAAATCGAAATGGATTAAAGTAATTGATGATTTGATGTTGAAAAAATTACAAAGAAATTTTTTGCAACAAACTCCTAAATAATTGGTTTTTTTCTTTTTTATAGCGATCATTTGATTTTTTCCTACTGAGGCGATATCAAAACCACTTAAAAAAAAGATCTTAATGCATAAATATTAAAAACAGACTTTTTTCCTAAATGCTCAAAAACATGAGGGAATTCTATTTTATTTATATTGAAATTATATTTTTGAAGGGGGTATTTTTCGTTTATTGATGTATAAGTGTGATTATTATCTTTCTCTTGAAGAAATTCCTCTGATTCAGAATTTTTCCTTTGAAAAATATCACTTGACATTGATAATATAGATAATATATCAGTTAAAGAAAGATTAAGGATTTCTTTTACTGGTTAGAGGAAAATGAATTTCGCTCAAGATCTAAAAAATTTTTTGAGATGCTTGAACTTGAAACCTAACCAAAAAATTATGCTTAAGCTTTGAGGAAAAATGTTTTTGACACATTTTTCATATTTTTTAAGTTGTTGATCTCTTCAGTTTTATGAAGCATAGAAATTTTTTTTGCAAAAATTTTTAAAAAATTTAAATTTTTTTAATAAAAAAATTTTACCCAAAATTCATTCATTTTTTTGAAAAATTAAATAATTAAAAGATTCTCAAATTAAAAATTTCAAAAATTTCAATATATTAAAAATCAAGGTTATTTTTCGTTTTGTCTCCACGTATAAATGAAGGAGCTACGCTTGATTTGAATAAATAAGATTTGTTGAATAGGACAGAGGTGTCTCTATTTAATGCGTTAAATTTATTTCCACCCAAAAATGAATTTTCATCCACATTATTTTCAAATACTACTTCTGTGTTACTTCCCCAGTTTTTTTCTTCAATATATGGTATAATATAAATGCAGAGAGGTAACATCACAAGTGGAATAAGCCAAGATAAGCTTCTTAAAAAAAATATAACTCGAACTTTTGTGCTATTCAATTTCTTCAAATAAGACTAATAATTTTATTTATCTCATTAAAAAACAAACCAAAGAAGAAGAATCTTCACAATAAAGTTCATCCTCATTAGCAAGCAAATTTTTCAGTTCTAAATCAAAAGCAAAGGAACAAATTATCGCTATTACAAACGAAATGCTCAGAGTCAGCAGGATTTTTCTTTGTTGGGAGAAATAGTGTTGGCCTTCATAATTTTTTGATTCTCTCTGAAATTCCTTCTCTTTTAATAGTGAATTCCTTTTATAAATTTTTTTTTTTTTTAAAATATTTTTTTATTAAGATTTTTACCTAATAAGCAAAGCTCCAAACAAAAGGCTATTAAAAGCTAAAATTAAAGAGCTAACGCTAAAGAAAATCCAATGAAAAGAAAATCTATTATAACAATCATAGGCGGGATTTCCAATTAATCCTGTTATCAGGATTATAGATATCATTATGCAAAAAAGTCCAAAAAAAGCACGAAGGGTTTTTCTAAGAAGATATTAAAGCTAAAAAAACAAAAGAATTAAAAGAATTACGAATGAAATGTTTCACCATAAACCAAAATAAAAAATCCTGTCACAAAACAATAATTGATCAACGAGAAAATCAGGAGCTCCAAGAAATTTGATATCAAGACCAAATATATGTTTTTTATAATCGCCTCATATAAAACCATTATTAAGCACTTAAATTAATATGAGATTTTTTTGAGCGTTTTATTTTACGTCGAAACAAGCAACTAAAACAGCAAACAATTCATATGTCATTGCTTTATGGGCTATGAGTGATTTTACAAAAAAGAACACATTTGTAAAAAATGTTAGAATAAACAAAACAATAAGTGTTATTCCAACTCCGCATTCGAAAGTGTTTTCATCACAAATTTGGGAAATAGTCATAAAAAATGAATTAAATAAATTTTTTAAAGTGATAATATAAGCAAATAAAGACTATTTTTTGCTAAGGAAATAAATTAAAAACTTGAAAAATTTTTGAAAATTAAGAAAAGAAAAAAAATATTCCGAAACAGAAAATACTGTTCATTCATGTTCACAAATAGTTTCTCAAATTCCTGTTATCTCCCTGAAAATTCTAAAAACTATTATTGTCATCAATGTCAGAATCAATTTAATAAGTCCATTCTTGAAGAAGATCCTCCTCAAGTGATAGAATGTAAACTAACACCTGCTTTTTTAAAAAAATAATTTGTTTAAATTTTTTCTAAGGTTCTGTTTGCAAAAGTGACTTTTGTGAAGAAATGTCTCAACCCACCCAAAATATAAGAATGGCTTCAATATTTCCGTATATTGTTCAAAACCCTCTTACCATAAGAAGAGCCCTTTCAAATGGGCAAATGATAATTGATCTCAGACATTTTTCTAATATAAGATTACCTTCTCAATCAATGTCGTTTAATAATGATGTTTTTAATCATCATTTTGATCAACTACTAAATCACCTCATACTAAATGATCTAAAGTTTTTTAAAAAAATATTATTAATGATATAAATCAATCATTTAAAGCACTTATGGCAGTCGTCCAGCTTCAAAATTTAGCATTGAAAAACTGGAATCTATGGAATTAACTCAAAAAGACATAGAAAAAATTGATGAGAACGAATGTGCGATATGCAAAGATGTGTTTTTAGAATCTGCAAAAATAAAAAAAATGCCATGCAAACACTTCTTTCATAACAAATGCTTAATTACTTGGCTGAAAGAAGTTTATTTAATTTTAAATTATATCACAATATCCTGCAAAAATAGCATAATTCTTGTCCAATATGTCGATTTGAACTACAAACGGATGATGAAGATTATGAACAGAGAAAAAAATGATAAAATTAAATACTACAATATAATATCAATTAAAAGGGTAAATTAAACAAATAACTAATTTATATAACTAGCTTAATCGCCTCTAGACCAAAAAAACAGTACTTATTTATGGTCGTTGGTAGATAAAATTAGAATTGTTATCAATTTTTTTTTTATAAATTAATTTACTTTTGGTAATTTTTTGTTTGCTTTAAGAGCATTGCTTTTTAAAATTATCTATTTTTTGGTTTTAACTTTAGGAAAAGCAAAATTTATCAAAAAAAAGAAAAAAATTAAAAATAAGAGCAGCATTTCATCAGAAAATTTTTTTAATTTGCAAGAAGAATTCTTTTCAGTTTGTTCCAAATAATTAAAAAATAGTTTATTTATGAATAAAACACACTATTTCTTCTAAATATTTTTGATCAATTTCATCAAATAATCCTTTTTTCTGACCATCAACATCTAAAACTGCAATGACTTCTTTTTTTTCTTCATTCCAAACAGGAACCACTATTTCTGATAAAGTTGCTCCATCACATGCGATATAATTTTTGCAAATTGTGACATCATTTTCTATGATAGTCTTTTTATCCAGCCAACATGTTCCACATACACCATTTCCTAACAGGATTCTTGGAGTAGCTAATATAGGACTTTGATAAGGTCCTATTTCAAGTGCTTGCTCATTTAAAGGTATAGATGTTGCATCTAATAGGTTTATAACAAGATAAAATCCAACAAAATGGAAATCAGGGAGGTTTTTGTGCAAGATAGCACAGATTGAGGTTAGTTTGCTTATGTATGATAATTTATTCGATTTGTTGTTATATTTTTCATAAAAAATTTTGAGTTCTGCAATAGAGTCTGTGTATTTGCTTTCTTTTGTTTTTTCCATTTGGAAAAGATTTTTTTATAAAAATAATTTTGTTTTGGAAAAAATGTAAGATTTTGTTATATGAAGTAAATTTTAGGCATTAATTATTAAACAATTTGTTCATACGAGGGTCGTTGGCAATTTTCATGAATTCGTGATCTAAAGGTGTCCATTTTTCTTTTGGAACTAGCAATAGGCCTTCCATTTTACCTTTCATTAAATTTATCTTTTCAATATTAAAAGCTTTTTGTTTGTCACTTTTCCTACAGATTAATTAATTTTTAAATAAATTTTATTATTTTTTACGATAAATTTTCTAAAATTTGAGCTTGAGGAAGAATCTCACTTTCTTTTAAAAAACTGCTTTTGTTTTTGCATTCAAAAGAAACATTGTGTTTATCATTATTATTGATTTTGATTTCACTTCCTGTAAAATCGCTTATTTTCATTTCTTCTTTTTCTTTAGTTTGATTTTGTTTATTTTTCTCCATTTGCATTTCATTTATAAAAATATTATCATTTTCACATATTTTGCTATGATTTTCATCAAATCTATATTCATTTGAGTCTGAGTCTGAGGACTCATTAGATGATTCCATTTCTTTATGATTTCTTATAGTTGGTGATTTTATATGAGACTTCACTGGATTTGGCTGATTAAATTTTTTATTAGTCGTTATTTTCATTGATTTCCCTCCAAAATAGTTAGCTAGTGCTTCAATATAAGGTGGATTAACTAAATATTAAATCATTTACTAATGATAAAAAAATTAAAAAAACTGTCAGATGGGCAGTCTTTGAGCCATTTATTTTGCAACATATTCAATAATTTGACTTTCAAATTTGAGCCCAATTTTGTAATTCTGGTATCTGCCAAAGTGCAGTATAAAATACTGATCGTTTTGCTCCATGTTGAAATGATTCTAACAGGGGAAAAATCAACATTGTTTGTAAAATTCTTATTCTGTTAAAAAATCTAATGATAAACATCTATGCCTTACATTTTATTTTTACTTTTTCCTGCAAAGCCATCTCCATCGGTTTTTTCTGTTCATATAATGATCCATTCGTTCCCCACCAAAAAATTCTCCTATTTTCAAACATTATCAAGGTTGAAGTATAACTTGCTTGAATTTGAAAAATTTTCCCATGATTTGAATAATTCACTAGATTTAATAAAGTTGGGGATAATTCAGATTTCAAATTGCCTAAGCCTAATTGACCTCTTTTCCCCCATCCCCAAACATATATTTTATTGGAAGTTGTTTTTGCTATAACATGTTTATATCCACATTCTATATGAACCACTTTTTCATGGAATAAGTCTTTTATGGGATTTGGTTCAGTTCTTATGTTTTTATCACCATGTCCCAATTCTCCTTCACTGTTATTTGAACCGAAACTGTAAATAATTCCAGATTTTGCCAGGAATAATATGAAATGATAACTACATGAAATTGAGTTTATTTGAATTTTATTAGCAAAAGGATTAATTAATAATCCAGAAGATTCTAAAAGATAAAAACATTCACCAGAATCTAAAAGAAATACAGTTTGATTCCCTTTAGAAATAATATTTTTGATTGGTTTTTTGCCTTGAAAAAGATTCATTACTATGGGGATTTCAATTTTATTGGGGAAGCTTTTAATGCTTGTTTGATACTTTTCATTTGAGCCCCAAAAATATAAATTATTATCATAGTCAAGCAAATAAGTATGATTGTCGCCTGAAACGAGTATTCTTGGATTTTTAACGCTGATTGGTGTTTGTGTTTGACAATTTTGATTGCTTTCATTAAAAGAATCATTTGTCACAAAATTTTGTTGGGAAACTCCCAATTGATTTAAGTCGTTCCAACCCCAAGAATAAATTTTTCCTGAGCTTGACACAGCCAAAGAATGAGTTTCTCCTATTTGAAGAGATTGCAAATCTGTATCAAAACGAGAATTCTCAGCAAAAATTTTCTTGTATGTGCTGGACCAGGACGATGAATATATTTCAGAAATATCAGTCTATTTATTTTTATTTAATGAAAAAAAAAGATTTCTATACCAAAATTTCGATATCAAAAATGTAAATAAATAATTCAAATCTGTTCAATCCATATGGATCAATCTCTAGAAATCGATGTTGATTTATTTATTGTTTAAGAATTTGAGTTTTACCTTTGACAAACGATGATTTATTATATAAAGGGTTGCCATTCATTTTTGATAAAAATTTAGGATCAAGACTAAAATTATCATAAAGCTGACTAATTTCATTGAATTTTAAAGATTCTAAAATATCATTTTGAAATGATAAATATTTTTTTAATCTTTCATTCACAATGTTGCGAGTTATAAAGAAAGGAACTAGTCGTCTCTAAACAAAAAACTTTTTTAAATTTTCTCATAATTTTTGTTTTGAGGACTTGAATTTTGATCGTAGCCTTTTTAATATCCTTGAAAACTTTGCTATACCATTTCATTTTGAAAAATCCTTTAAGATAATTTGCAGATTTTTTCTTCTTCAAAAATTTTGATTTTGCTTGAAACATCTTGATTTTTTTTTGAATTTTAATGGCTGCTTTCTTATAGACTAACTCATTCCTTTTATAAATATTTTTTCATAAAGAAGAGGAAGCAGTTTACCTTTTTCCTTTGGCTTTCACAATAATATCTTGATGTTTATTTCTTGTAAGTTTTCCCCTGATGAATTTTTGTATGAATGTAGTTTTATTGAAAATGATGGAGTTCCAAACAACATCAAAAACATTATTCTTCGAATTTATACATGATTTTTTATAAAAAATAAACAAAACTGAATTACAAGAAAAAAATGTTTGATTCCTTTGTATTTCATTGCCTTCATTTTTTCAATCCCTTGTTTAAAAGCCCTTTGCAAAATCATGATATTTTTAATCAAAATTTGATGATTAGTTTTCTTCGCTAAATATCTTAGTAGATAAGTCTGAATCACCATGACATTTTTCCGCTTTTTCATCACACTAATCTTGTATAATCTCTTTCTGATCCATCTTTGAACTTTTATTATTTTTCTTCTGATCATCTGATAATTCTTTTGTTCAGTTCTGACTTTCCAGAGATTTTGCATTCTTTTTAAGCTTTTGAATATCCCTCTTAATTTTTTCATTTGCTGAAAACGATTAAAAGCTCTTTGAATTTTATTTGCACATAAATTTTTAATGGCAACCTAATTATATAAAAAAATGAATAAAGATAAATAAAATCATTTGTTAAATTAAGAAATAAAATTATTTCAATAACTTTTTCTTCGAATTTTTTCTCAATCATCATGAAAGCTTTATTTCTCATAAAAACCTTTGTGTTACCGAATAAAATCGAATCTTTTCCTAATGCAGGCAAAGCATTAGTGATCATCCTTCAAAAAAATCAAAAATTTAATAACATAACTTTTTCTTTTATACTTTTGAACGAGCATTTTAAAATTTGCATTTTGTTTCACCAAATCAGGAAAAGATATATTCTGATTATCATCTAAAGCATCATATCTCTCATAAAATTGTTTATAATTTCTTCGAATAGGGTAGCTATCTTTCCGAATTTTAATTGAATCCATAACACCAAGATATTTGATTTGTTGCAAGATTAAATTTCCCATCCAATAATTTTGTCTCTTTTGATCATTGGGTTTTAAACATCGAATAAAATGACAATCGCATCTTTCCAACTCAGACATAAGATTTTTCATTTGAGACCGAAATTTTGAACTGAGAAATTTTGATGAGGAGACACTGTTTTTCTTTTGAGAGACTCCTTCTTCACTTTCGTTCATTTGAAAAAGTAAAACAATGAAAGGATTTTTAGAATTTTCCATAAGTGTTTGCAATGTTTTTCCTAATTCATCTTTATTTTTTTCTCTAAAACCCTTGATGTTATATTCAACATCTTTAGCTGTATGGATGATTATGAATGTATCTTTGTTGATTTTGGGAGTAATAAACTGCGCATTTTTAGCATGAGTTTGCTTGATTTTATTCAATAATTTATCATCATCTCCTGCTATAGAACAAGATTCATCCAATAAATTGAAAACTCCCATTGGATATTGATCCATCAAATCAATAATAACTTGATTATCAATGAAATTCAATTCACATAAGAATTCCTTGAGACCTTCCTTGATAAATTCATTTTCTTCAGATTTAAAGACATAGGAAATGTATAATTGCTGGAGTTTTTCATTTGTATAATTAATGCACAATTGTTCGAAACTATTCACTTTAAAGCATTCGAAACCAAAAATATCCAAAAGTCCTATTGAATACCTTGAATCATTCAATGTGGATTTGTCAATCAAAGGGTCCATGTCTTGTGCTGGAAGAACAGTCAGATTCAATCTTTGAACCAACCAAATAAACATTTTCTTATATAATTCCTTTGCTAATGAATCTCTATCGGAAATAAAATTTGTTAAAAATATTTTTTTAACAAATAATAACTTAATAAAAACCTAGCATTTTTACAATCTGCAAGACTCATTGGAGAATCAATTATGTTTTTCATCACTTCTCTAGTCTTCACAACCAAAGTTTTTGATAAATTCTCTGGATTCACCTTTAATAGGGAAGCCACAGTATTTAGAATATTTGGATTTGCAATAACGCAAGGATTATCTAAAAATGAAAAACTTAGGTGAATTTAATCAACATTTGTTTACTATCCGTTAGTTTGCTATCATCAAACTCAAAATTCCCTAAAAATAAAACTCCGCTTATTAGACTCCAGATGGTCTCCACTTCTTCAACAGTAAAATTTAATGTCTAAAACAAAGTATAATTTATCAAAGAAATAATTATTTTATCACTTTAAATGAGAGACTAAGTTCTATATAAAGTGTCTCATCATTCAAAGTTGCCACTTCTTCACAACCGGATTTATTCAAATAGTTGAAATAATTTGGAGAGAGAATTTTGTCTTTATCCATCATATTAACTTTTTTCAAAATTTCATCATCCTTTCCTTTAAGCAAGTGATAAAAAATGTGGTAATTTCTTTCGTCTTTTGCCTGAAAATTTATCCTCGATTTCTCCAACAAGTAATCATATATTCTAGCCCCCATAATTTTTCGAGTGTCTTTATTAACGAGCAAAGTAACGTATTTACCAAAACGACTTGAATTGTCATTTCTAACTGTTTTTGCATTTCCAAAGGCTTCTAAAATTGGATTGCATCGCAAAATCTAGTTTTTTTTTTTCATATTGATTTTATCCAAAGTAAAAAAAAAATTGACTTTATCTTCAATAGCTTCCTTTTTCAGTGATAATCTTTTTTTAATTTTGGTGGAACGAAACATATCCTGAGCCACATTGTTTTTGCTTTCATTGATATTACCTATCAAAAAAAATATTTTATTAATTTGTTATGATTTTGACCTAAAGAAGTTAAAAATTTCATAGCATATTTTGTATTTTCGGTTTTCCCAGCTCCAGATTCTCCACTAATTACCAGCGCTTGATTCTTCTTAAATTCAAAAAGCTGCTTAAAAAGCTCTGCAGAAATTGCATATATATGGGAAGGAGCGTCTTTTAATGTGAAATTTGGATTATTTATTTGTTTTTGGTATAAAGCTAATGTATCCATATTGAATAATTCGTCAATATATTTGTATGGATTAACGATCAACAAGGTTGGTCCAACATAAGTAAATATTGTATTTTGGATTAAAAATCTTTTTTTAATATTTTCAAGGAGCTCCGCGTCATTTAAGCATTCTATATTCACCATATCTTCAATCGATTTTTCATTTTCATCTCCATACTTGAAAATTTTATTATCAGCAATCTCATTTATTGATTTATCTGCTAGTAGTTTGTATTTAATGATTCCTTTAGTTAGATCATATGAATGAATAGTGGCAGGAAGAAAGGGTTCAATCTGAGACTCATTTTGAGCAATCCAACATTTGGCATCTATATAAATTATAAAGAAAAAATATCTGAAAAAAAAACTTGACAGTATCCATTGATTTGCGATTTCCTTTTCATCTTTTGTGCTCTCTTTATTTTTCTTTGACTGAGAATTCTCTTGCTTTTCTGATGATTTCAAAGAATTTATTTGTTGCGATTTCATGATCAATGATAAAAGGGAATGTAATTTTTAATTTAAGTTTTTTCTTTTTTTTTTAAGTTTTGACTTATTTTTTAAGTTTTGACTTTTTTTTTAAATATTTTCTTAATTTTTTAAGTTTTTACTTTTTTTTTTAAGTTTTGAAGTTTTGACTTTTTTTTTTAATTTTTGACTTTTTATTTTAATTTTAACTTTTTTTTTTAATTATAATTTTTTATTGTAA
>JFJP01029770.1_pt1 | contig 17326 bp, 13 predicted proteins | sample 431651 | NCBI WGS metagenome assembly JFJP01 (sample SAMN02602958, study PRJNA72255) | Microbial mat metagenome, whole genome shotgun sequencing project. | biome: fresh water; feature: sink hole; material: water; isolation source: purple microbial (photo- and chemosynthetic) mats found in...
CCAGGGAAATGGGAAGAACGATGAGCCGCATGCCCGCCGATTCAGGGTCACGCTTCCGGAACAGGCTGCGGATTGCGATGAAAAGAATGGCGAAAGCACACCAGGCGCCAAGGATCAGAACAAACCAGCGGGGTTCTGTCAGTCCGTATTCTCCGACACGGATGCCGATGGCTGAAAAAAGGACGAAGAAGAGGGGGAGCGCGGACCAGGCGAACCAACGATGATTGAATCGGGCCAATCTGCTGTCTGCGACCGTGGGGCTGGACAGGAACCAGACGAGCAGCCCGATGCAGGTGTATGCGAGGATGAGACTCGACACGATGCCATGCGGCCATTCCCGTTCGATGAGTATTTTTGCGGAATAGGCATAGAGAATGGATGTATAGACCCACAGAAGCGGAATGAGGATCCAATGCATCAGGAAACGGAGTGTTCTGGGGGAATCTTCCTGCCTCGGGACCTCACGCACACCGGGCAGCCCGGCAAAGAAGTGGAAGGTGGCAAAAAGAGACCAGACAAGAATGGCGGTGTCCGCATAATTCTTGTCATCCATCGGGACATTCAGAAGTTTGTCCAGGGTGAACAGGATGGCGAACAGGGACAGCATGAGTATGCCGGAGTAAAGAATGGTGACAAGGACCTTCACGATAAGCCGGGTTGCGTGCAGCGCAATTCCTTCACGCCTCCACCAGTAAGGAACACAGCCGAACAGAAGGACCAGGGCACCGGTCAGCAGGGTCATGCGGACCAAAGGAACCATTTCAAAATCTGGCAGAAGGAACCAGGCATAGGCGAACAGACCGGCGGCGACCGGAAGAAACGAGGCGGCGGCAATCAGGAAAGGAACAGGCTTGTAGACCGGCGGACGCGCCATCCGTTCCAGAAACAGATGCAGGGACAGGGTTGCGGGGAAGCCCATCAGGCAGACGAGGAGGGCTCGCTGCCAATCATCCAGAATGGTGCCCGGCGTGCCTGAAGGCAGGTGGTTCATCCGGATCAGGATGAAGGCAGCGGCAACGGAAAGGAGCATGGCGGCCGGGAAACGCCGCATGCCGGCGGCAAGGCTGTTGAAAAGCTGTTTGAACCAGATGAGGAACTTCATTTGAATCCTCCTTCGTGTTGTTTCATGCCACTCCATCGTATCATAATTCACAGAGGAGCGATTCTCGTGCTTGAACGCGTCAAGACGAGTTTTGATGCAATTCCGGAATCACGGATGTCCTGTTTGCATGCCGCTGTGTCTGGGTAAATAATCCACAGATTTCCAGATGCGGCATGTCGCGGTTGCTTGTCGTGCTATGAAGGTATTTGGGAGCATCTGGTTCACCCTTCGGGTACAGAAGCGGAGCATACGATGGAAACTAAGCCGGATGGCCGTGTACGGCCGTCAGAAGAAAATTTTCTTGAACATACGGATGGGAAAAGATCGTGGAACCGCTTCTTTCAACAGGCGGGTCTTGCGTCAAGTCCGACGTGGAATGCTTTTGCGATCGCCGGCATCTATTTGGTCATCGGCGCCTTGTGGATCCTGTTTTCCGATTCACTCGTGCATCTGTTCTTCTCGGATCCCGAGATGCAGGTTCGCATCAATCTGGTAAAAGGATGGATGTATGTCATACTTTCCGCCTTTCTGCTCTATGCGGTCATCCAGGCGGCGATCAGGCGTTTGCGCAGATTGAACGATGAACTGCTGTCGGAATGCGACGCTTTGGCCGAGAGCAGGCGCGAGGTGATGACAGCAAACGGACATTATCGCAAACTTTTTGGGAACATGGGCAATGCATTTCTCGTGCTGCGTCTGGACCAGCACGGCAAGGACATGCCGGCATCGGCAACGCTCATCGAGACAAATGGCGCCTTCGAAAGAATTTTTGGACATCAGGACGGCAGCTTTCCGCTGACCGTCTGGAATAAGGAAAATGCCGATCCCGCAGCAGACTGGCGTGAACTGCTTGCGGCCGCTTTGGCGGAAGGCGTGCCGGGAGACTGCACCGTGCGCATGTCGGACGGGCGATGGTTTCAGATTCTTTCCTACGCACCTGTCAAGGGCAATGTGGCCATGATTTTCACCGATGTCACGATCCGCAAGGATGAGGAAGTTCGTCATGGGGAAATGGAGCGCGAACTGGAACGTCAGGTCGGAATCCGCACAAGGGAATTGAATGAGGCGAATCTGCAGTTGGCCGGAGAAATTTCCGCACGGCGGGCATCCGAGGAACAGGTCAATCTGCTCAACCAGAATCTGGAACGGACGGTACAGACGAGAACCTCCCAGCTTCGGGAATTGAACCGCTTGCTGGAAGAGGAAATATCAGAACGTGTTCAGGCTGAAACGGACCTTTTGAAGGCGAAAGTGGAAGCGGAACGGGCGAATGATGCAAAAAGCCAGTTTCTCGCGAACATGAGCCATGAAATCAGAACCCCGATGAATGGGATCCTTGGAATGACCGATCTGACCCTGATGAGCGATCTGGATGAAGAACAGCGGCGCAACCTGCAGCTGGTCCGTCAATCCGCCAATACGCTGTTGCGTCTGATCAATGATGTTCTTGACATTTCGCACCTTGATTCCGATCACATCGGCATAGAACGGAAGCCCATCAATCTGAAGAATGTCTTGCAGGAAACCATACGGATGTTCCATCCCGATGCCTCTGCCAGGAATCTTCAGCTGGATTTGTTTCTCGATGCGGAATTGCCGGAAATTGTTCTGGGCGACGTGCTGCGTGTGAGACAGCTTTTGTCGAATCTGCTTGGAAATGCCATCAAGTTCACACATGTGGGCGGTGTCTCCCTGTCCGTGCTGCAGACGGTCGGCAAACCGGATGCAATAGAAATCCAGTTCTCGGTTCGTGATACGGGCATCGGCATCCCGAAGGAAAAGCAGCACTTGCTCTTCGAACGGTTCACCCAGCTGGATGCATCCTATTCGAAGGATTACCAGGGGACCGGCCTCGGGCTGGCCATATGCAGGAAACTGTGCGAATTGATGGGAGGCCGTATCTGGCTGGAGAGTGAGGCGGGTGCCGGAAGCACATTTCATTTCGCGCTGACCTTCGGCCTGGACAAGCGGTATCGTCGGGATAGCAGCACGCTGCCGGAAGGAATCCACGAAATGGATTCGGGTCTGAAGGGGAGGCGGATTCTTCTGGTGGAAGATGACGATGCGAGCAGACTTTATATGAAAACGTTTCTCACCAGAAGCGGATTCGTTCTCTCTTATGCGGAAAATGGCGCGGTTGCCGTGGAAGAATTCGGCAGGCAGACGTTCGACCTGATCCTGATGGATGTTCAGATGCCTGTCATGGACGGGGTCAGGGCAACGAAGGCAATACGCGAGATGGAGCGGAACACGATGGGGGTTGACGAGAGCGGAAGCCGGACCCCTATCATCGCCCTCACTGCGTATGCGCTGATGGGTGATCGGGAGAAGTTTCTTTCGGCGGGCATGGATGATTACCTTTCCAAACCGGTGCAACCGACGGTTCTGCAGGAAATGCTCAACAAGTGGCTGGGTTGAAGAACCAGCTTGCGAGGGCGGTTGGGGCTTGGGTAAAAGCATCTTCCATGAATTCCCGAAAAGAATGGTAAAACCTGCCATTATTTCGGGAAAAAAGCAGGTGATTTTTATTCCGGCGCCTTATGAAAGCAGAACGCCAATGCCAAGGGAAACTGCAGTCAGGGTACTGATAATCAGGAAATTTTGCACGGAAAGGCCGAATGTGTCTTTTTTTGTCTGTGTTTTGTCGAAAATGGACACGTTTGACGCAACCTTCGGGATGGCGACCAGCACCAGCAGTGCGGGCCATGGGGCCGTGCCGAAAAAAACGGCAGCCGGCAGACAGGCGAACGCGCCGACATACAGCAGATGAAAAAGCAGCAGGCCCCGGGATTTTCCGGCAACGACAGGCAGGGTGTAGCGTTTGTTTTCCAAGTCATCTTCCATGTCGCAGAGGTTGTTCGCCAGCATGATATTTGCAATGCAGCAGGCGCAGGGCGCCGATATCAGCAGAAGACCGAGAAGTGGATGAAATGGCAGCGCCAGCTTCAGGGCATATTCATTCATTTCAAGGGTGAAAAGTGTTCCGGGAGAAGTATGAATGTAGCAGGAAAGGAACGGGATGCCGAAACCCATGGCGATGCCGGAAGCAGCCTCGCCGAGCGGTGTGCGGGATAAGGGCAGCGGTCCGCTGGAATAGGCGAGTCCTGCTGCGAATGCGGCTGCACCGAACAGGAGCACGAACCAATCGGTTGAGAAGACCAGGCCGATTCCGGTTGCGGCGGCGAGAATGAAAAGAATGGCCAGGGTCGCATCCACCGTACGGGCATTCAGATTGAAATGCGTGATGGCGTTGTGCTTTTCGAAATTGAAACCTTCCCGCTTCCTGGCACGCCTGTGGTCCTGACGATTGTTCAACCCGGTTGTAAACATGTCGAAAGCCAGCATGGAAACAAAGAAGAGAAGAAGAGGAAGAAATCTCACTGTGCGAAACCGGTACAGGGCGTACAGGGTTCCAATCAGGAACGGGAGGACACTCGCGGCCTTTGTTCTGATCTCGACAAGGCTCAGAAATGCTGAAAGCGGCATGGAAACCTCCTGCTCGGTGACATCGTGTCCCTGCAATTATATCGGGCCGGCACTGGAAAAGCACGCATGGCCGCTGAAAGAAATGAAAAATCACAGAGGAACAATTGTCGGTTCGTTGACTTTGAAGATTGGTATGAATAAAATGGTCAGGTGCGGAATGGCTTTATTCAGGATGGCTTCAAACAGGAGGAAACTATGAAAACACGACGCATTCTTGCATTGATTCTTGTCATGATGCTGGTTTTCACTCAATTTTCCGCGTGCGGCGGGCGTTCTGCAATCAGCGGCGATTCATCCGAGTCTGATGGGGGAGGACGCGGGAGCGGAGAAGAGTCCGACTCGGATACCTCCGACGAAGGCAATCCGGAAAGCAGTGAAGAACCGGAGGATGCTTCAGAAGAACCTGCCGGGTCTGACACTTCCTCCTCCGATTCGTCCGAGTTCGGGGAGGGGCAGGAACTGACAGCCTTTGTGGATGCCTATACAAAGGCCAAATCGGCTTGCATGGATAAATTGACCGCGAAAATCGAGTCTACCGACGACTTCACTCTCACCATGGGACTGCTCGGTTTTGCCTTCATGGACCTCAGCATCGCTTTCGTCCCCATGTTTGATGTGGTCGACGAAACAGGCATGGTTCCGATGCTCAATCTGAAGAACGCATACAAGAAGACAAAAGGTGACATGGTCACATTCGGCTGCGACTTCAAGCAGGATGAGGACAGCGGAAACAACCAGAAGGACGACCGGGTATTCTGGGATGGAAAACTGGATGTGAAGGATCAGTCCCTCAGCTGTTCCTATTATACGGAGCGGAACGGCAAGCAGATCGAGCGCTCCATAATTGAGATAACCAAGAACAAGGATGGTTCCTATACCTCGGAAACCGTTTCCTTCCGTGCTGATGAAGACGGAACAGGGAAGATCGAAGGATATTTCATCAGTTTTGAAGACGAGGACATCTGGATGCAGGTTGGTGAAAAAGCGGATGGCAAGCCGGATTTTGATTATGTCAGCGTGTTCAACAAGAAAAATGCTGACATCAAGGATCTTTCGAAGGATTTTACAATTACAACCGATATAACCTATGAAAAGGGAGTCATCACGAACAATATCAAGGAATGAAGAGGTGGTGACGGGGATTGGGCCGAAGGGGGTGTTGACATGCATGGAAATGCGAACTTGCGGGCTCAACGGAACCGGCTCTATGATGCGTTGCGGGAACAGGGGGCTTCCGGCAGCCAGGTTCTGGAGGAAAGTCGGAAACTGGACGCGCTTGTGCTCAGGTATTACCGGACAGCGGCAGGTGCCGTGCGGGAAAAGCCGCTGACTGTCGAAAGGAATGACGGGCTTTCAGACGGGACGGAAACATACGGTCCGGGAGAAGAGGAAACCCTTCCTGTCGTCCCGACCGAAAAGAACCCGGAACCTTAGTCGCCGGAAAGAAATTACCAGCTCCTTTTCAGAAAAGAATGGCAGGTCTGACCATTGTTTTCTGAAATTCATCGAGCAGGTTATTTCTTTCCAAGACCTTAGGGCGTACGGCTTTCACGTGTCAATCCCGCATTGACAGTCCCGGGGGGCTATGGTATATTAGTTGGGCTGTACCCGATTAGAGTCCTGTCAGAACAGGACCAGGCCCACGATGGCCATCGCGGAAAACAATCAATTGTGTGTCTTTTGTAAATGGCTTTGGAAGGAGGCATTCCAAACATGTCTGAAATGAGAAGCAACCGTGGCCCGCGTTCCAATGATCGCGGAGACCGTGGCGAACGTGGAGACCGTGGAGACCGTGGTTCACGCCAGGGTGGACCGGGCGGACGCATGAGGCGTTCCCGCCGCAAGGTCTGCGCATTTTGCGCCGACAAGGTCGAATCCATAGATTACAAGGATCTGATGAAGCTGCGCAAGTTCCTGTCTGAAAAGGGCAAGATTCTTCCACGCCGCATCTCCGGCAATTGTGCGAAGCACCAGCGTGAAATGACCGTCGCCATCAAGCGCGCGCGTTCCATCGCCCTGTTGCCTTACACCACCGACTGATTCGCTCCGGTGGAAACCATGCAACGAAAATGCCTACATCCCGTTCCGTTGGTTCAGTGGATGAACGGACAGCCTATAGATGCGAATCTATAGGCTGTCTTACCATATGGGAGGTTTCGCCATGAAGGTCATTTTGAAGAAGGACGACAAGAACCTCGGCAAGGCGAATGCCATCGTCGAAGTGAATGACGGATATGCAAGGAATTTCCTGATTCCCCGCGGCTTGGCCATCGAAGCGTCGCCGGCCGCCTTGAATGAGGCGAAGACAAAGATTCAGGTTGAAAAATACCGCAAGGATCACGAGCTGGAAGATGCCAAAAAACTGGCTGGTGTCATTTCCGGACTCACGGTTGTGATGAAGTCGAAGGCTGGTGAAAACGGCAAGCTATTCGGCTCCATCACCAGCAAAGACGTTTCGGAAGCTCTGCAGAAGCAGTTCAAGCATGAAATAGACAAAAAGAAGTTCAACATGCCGGACGCCATCAAGACACTCGGGGAAACGGAAGTTGAACTCAGGCTGTATACCGGTGTCATGGCAAAACTCAAGGTGAAGGTGGAAAACGAACATCACTGAGTGTGAACAGCCTGGAAACCGGCAGAAAAATCAACGGGCGACATAAGTTCAACAATCGGTTTGTCATCCCGGCTGCCGCGTTCCCTGCTTGGAGGCGGAGGAAATCCATGGAAACCGGCCAACAGGAACGAAGGCCACCTCACAACCTCGAGGCGGAACAATCCGTACTCGGGGCTTTGCTGATCGATCGAAACGCATTGTCCGAGGTCAGCGGACGGTTGAAGCCGGAAGCCTTTTACCTGGAGAAACATCGCGCCATCTTCGATGCCATCATGGAATTGTATGAGGACAGTTTGCCCGTTGACGTGGTCACCGTGGCGGAAATCCTGTCACGACGCGGCGTTCTGGAGAAAATCGGAGAGGTCGAATATCTGGCCAATCTTGCCACCTCCGTGCCCACCACGGCCAACATCAAGCACTACACATCCATCATCGAGGACAAGGCGCTCCTTCGCCAGCTGGTCTCCATCTCCGGTGAAATTGCCGAAATGAGCCTTTCCGGAGGTCTTGAAGGTGATGAAGTGCTTCAGCTGGCTGAAAAATCCATTTTCGACATTTCTCAGGGCATCAACCGATCCGGACTTGAGCCCATCAGCAGTGTGCTGGACCAGACTTTCACACAGCTGGAGGAGCTATATCGGAACAAGAGCGACCTAACAGGCATCCCGAGCGGGTTCCGGGATCTGGACCGAAAAACTGCCGGGTTCCAGCGATCGGATCTCATACTCATCGCCGCGCGTCCCGCCATGGGCAAGACGTCATTCATGCTGAATGTGGTTGTGAACGCGGCTCTTTCCAAGGTTCCCGTAGCGGTGTTCAGTCTGGAAATGTCCCGCAGCCAGCTGGTCAGTCGCATTCTATCCCTGGAAGCCATGGTGGATCTGGAGAAGATGCGTACCGGCAAGCTGATGGAGGATGATTGGACAAAAATCGCCCATGCGCTTGGCCCGCTCTCGAAGGCGCCCATCTACCTGGACGACAACGCCAGCGCGAATTCCATGGAAATGATGTCGAAGTGCCGGAAGCTGAAAATGGAAAAGGGACTCGGCCTCATCGTCATCGATTACCTTCAGCTGATGGAAGGCCGCAAAAAAACGGACAACCGGCAGCAGGAGATCTCCGAGATTTCCCGTGCCCTGAAAATCATGGCGAAGGAACTGCAAGTGCCGGTCATCGCGCTTTCGCAGCTGTCACGCGCGCCCGAAACCCGTACGGACCACCGGCCCATCCTTTCGGATTTGCGTGAATCGGGCGCCATCGAGCAGGATGCGGATATTGTCATGTTCCTGTATCGGGATGACTACTATCACGAGGATACGGAGAAAAGGAACGTGGTCGAAATCATCCTGGCGAAACACCGCAATGGTTCCACCGGCATGGTGGAACTGGCTTGGATCCCGCAATACACGAAATTCGGGAATCTCGAGTTCACGCAATGAGTCTGATGAGCCGTGACAATGCTTGTCCCGTGCCTGATGGAGGTTCGTCCGTCAGCACGAACGGCCGGACGGCCCCAAGAGGCAGGATATGAACATGACCCGCAGACTGACCCGCCATTTGACGGAACAGGTCCTGACGAATTGGCCAGACGGCCCCCGCTGCTTCGCTGCAGGGATATCCGGTGGAGCTGATTCCGTCTGCCTGCTTCATCTGATGGTGTCCGTCTCCCGGGTGCTGGGATTCACCTTGACCGCTGTCCATGTGAACCACGGCATCCGGGGCCAGGAGGCCGATGAGGATGCCTCGTTTGTAGAAGCCCTCTGCGTCAGCCTCGGCGTTGCTTTTCTGGAAATCCGTGTGAATGCACCGGCCTTGGTTGCTCAAGCCGGGCTTTCTCTGGAGGATGCTGCCAGACGGCTGCGTCATGAAGCGCTCCATGCTTCGGCGGTGCGCCTGGGCGCGGACGCCGTGGCACTGGCCCATCATCGGGATGACCAGGCTGAAACGGTTCTTCTGAATCTGCTTCGCGGTGCTGCCACGGAAGGACTCTGCGGAATGAGGTCCTTGAGAAACGGTCTTTTTCGTCCTTTTCTATCCATATCCGCCAGTGAACTCCGCGATTGTCTGAAAGAAAACGGATGGATTTGGCGGGAGGATGATACGAATAAAGATGAGACTTACCGCAGAAACGCCTTGCGGCATCGGTTCATTCCATTGCTGCGCGAGGGGCTTGGGCAGGACCCGACAGGTCCGCTGATACGTTTCGCAGCCATCCAGCAGCAGGAACAGGCGTTCATGTCCGAACTTGCCGGAAAGGCGGCCGACTCGGTCGAACTGCAGGGTATCAATCCCTGTGGCGTGCACCAAGGTACGGATCCGCAGGACCAGTCAGAAGAAGGCCGATGGCCTTCCGAAGAGGAGACGGCTCATGTCCGGAAGGGTTCCCGCTTTCTGCATGAAGCCCTTTCATCCCTGCCCGACGTGCTTGCCCGACGGGTCCTGTTTCTTGCCTGGGAACAGGCGACCGGTCAACGGTGCAACCTGGAGTATGTTCACGCGGATGCATTGCTGGGTCTTTGCCGAACCGGACGATTCGGGAGCCGATTGTCCCTGCCGGGTAAAATGGAAGCGATTCTGGACGGGGAATGGTGCACGCTGCAGTCTGAGAAATCTCCCCGGCCGGTGGTCCTCTGGCAGACGGCGGTGAAATGGCCGGTTCATCCGGATGGGATTGTCCTGAACCAGGTGCCGGAGGCGGAAGGAATCCTTTCGATTGAAGCCGTTACGCTCGAACAGGCGCTTTGGAAGTATGGACCCTCTCTGCGGGGCAAAGAGGGCGGTAACAGCCAGCTGATTGATTCAAGCAGGGTCAGTGCGGGTATTTACCTAAGAAACCGACGGAGCGGCGATGCGTTCCGCCCCTGGAACTCACCTGGGGAGAGAACCCTGAAGGAATGGTTCGTCGATCGAAAAATACCTTCTCCACAACGTGTCGGGATTCCTCTCCTTGCGGATGGAAACCGAATTCTTTGGGTACTGGGTTATCGGACGGCAGGCGAATTGTGTGCATCTGGCCTGGAGAACGAATTGTATGAACTGACATGGATACCGGAAAATAATCGCTGACGGCATGGGTGCGTCAGACAGACGGAGGCGGATGTGGGTACTTTGAAGGTGATGATCAGTCGGGACGAACTGAAGGCCAAGACGAAAGAACTGGCTGCACGCATCTCCGAAGACTATTCGGGTATGGAGCTTCTTCTGGTGGGCGTCCTCAAGGGAGGGTTCATGTTTCTGGCGGATTTGGCCCGGGAACTGACCATTGACGTGAATCTGGATTTCATATCCTGTTCCAGTTACGGCAATGCGACCGTTTCATCCGGTGTGGTCCGCATATTGAAAGATATCGACTATGACATCACCGGCAAGCATGTCCTGCTTGTGGAGGATCTTGTCGATACCGGGCTCACGCTCAATTATCTGAAGGAGCTGTTTGGCGCAAAGGGATGCGCGTCCGTCAAGGTATGCACCATCCTGGACAAGCCGAGTCGCAGGAAAGTGGTGATGATGCCGGATTACGAAGGGATTGTCATTCCGGATGCTTTTGTGGTCGGATATGGACTTGACTATGCCGAAAAATACAGGAATCTGCCGGATGTATGCATTGTTTGCGACGATTGACTTTGTCTGACCTTGTGTGCTACGATCGAAGCAACAAGGCATCAGCCGCTGGATTACCTGAAAGAATGTTTGGATGGAAGAGCGGATTGCGGGAGGTTTTTTCAATTGAAAGGTGTGAAGGGTCTCAGTTTCTATATCATCATCTTTGTGCTGATGATGCTGGCGTTGACCATGTTCAACAATTTCGGCACTTCTTCCGATATGAAGTATTCCGATTTTCGGACACAGCTTCAGGAGAAGAATGTCAAAAACGTATATATCCGGGCCACGGATGCGGATGTGGTGCTGGCTGAAAGCAAAGGTCCGTACGAGAAGGACTACCGCTACAAGGTGCGGATTCTTTCTCCCGAGGTCTTCTTTCAGGATTTGATAGCCGCGGCGGACAAAGGTCTCATCAGCAACTACGATGTCGAAAAGGAATCCGGCATACCCGGCTGGTTCTGGCTTGAAATCGTATCCCTGCTCGTCATGGTCGGCGTGTTCATTTTCATCTGGGTGTTTTTCATGCAGCAGTCACAGGGTGGCGGCAACAAGGTGATGTCGTTCGGCAAGAGCCGCGCGCGCATCGCCAATGAAGACGGCAAGATGAAGGTCCGCTTTGATGATGTGGCTGGTGCGGAAGAAGAAAAAGAGGAACTGAAGGAAATCGTCGACTTCCTGAAGGATCCCCGCAAATTCGTGGAGCTCGGGGCGCGCATCCCCAAAGGCGTGCTTCTCGTCGGACCTCCCGGTACCGGCAAAACTTTGCTCGGGAAGGCGGTTGCAGGGGAAGCCGGTGTCCCGTTCTTCTCCATCTCCGGTTCCGATTTTGTGGAAATGTTCGTAGGTGTTGGCGCATCGCGTGTCCGTGATCTGTTTGAACAAGCCAAGAAAAATGCGCCGGCCATCATCTTCATCGATGAAATCGACGCGGTCGGTCGTCATCGCGGCGCCGGCATGGGCGGTGGACACGATGAACGCGAGCAGACGCTCAATCAGCTGCTCGTTGAAATGGATGGGTTCGGCGTGAACGAAGGCGTCATCATCCTCGCGGCTACCAACCGGCCCGACATTCTGGATCCGGCACTGATGCGTCCCGGTCGTTTCGATCGCCGCGTCACCGTCGGATATCCGGATGTGAAGGGCCGTGAAGCCATTCTCAGGGTCCATGCGAAGGGCAAGCCTTTCAACCTGGATGTGGATTTGAAGGAAATTGCCAAGATCACCCCGTATTTCACGGGAGCGGATCTTGAAAATCTGTTGAACGAGTCTGCCCTCCTTGCTGCCCGCGGAAACAAAAAGTCCATCTCGATGGAAGAAATCAAGGAAGCCACATTCAAAGTCATGGTGGGTCCCGAGAAAAAAAGCCGTGTGATGAATGAGGCGGAGAAGAAGCTCACCGCTTACCATGAAGCCGGTCATGCACTTGCCATCCGTGTTGCCTCCACGACGGACAAGGTGGACCGGGTTTCCATCATCCCCTCCGGCAAAGCTGGAGGATATACCGTTCACAAACCGGATGAGGACATTTCCTATCAGACGAAGTCACACTTGCTTGAGGGAATCGTGGTTGCGTTGGGCGGACGCGCGGCGGAAGAACTCGTCCTCGGGGACATCAGCACAGGGGCATATGGAGACTTGAAACAAGCCAACAGCATCGCACGCAGCATGATCACCAAGTACGGCATGAGCGAGGAGCTGGGAAATCTGTTTTTCAGTGACGATGACGATGAAATTTTCCTCGGCAAGAGTTATGGACACATGCACGCTTACAGCGAAGATGTTTCCTCCAAGATCGACGCCGAGGTCAAGAAAATCATCGACACCAGTTATGAACGGGTCAAGCAGATTATCAATGACAACATGTCAAAACTGCATGATATCGCCAAGGCGCTTCTGGAAAAGGAACGTCTGGAAGGACCCGAATTCGAGGATGTGTACAATCACGGTTTTGTTCCCGCCATCATACAGCCGGTATAAAGCCGTCAAGAGCCGGTGCGAGGCGGTCAAGATGCGGTGCGAGCCGGTGTATGACCGGGGTGCGAGTTATCAGGCTGGGCCGTCCCGAGGAGGGACGGCTTTTTTTCATGGATTGTCCTTCCTGCTTGTTTGTAAAAATGAACCAGATGCGCATGGTTTGCGTCAAATGGGTAAGTAGCAAGTATTGCATGGCTGCATGGCAGAACCGTGTGCGTGTCTGGTGAAGACTTTCCGGCAGCTTGGTCTGCAAACCTGTGAACGATCATCAGATGGATAAAGGGGGAAATACGATGGCATTCAGAGAGAGAAACAATCAGGGAAAAAACAAAAGGGTTGTTGTCATCCTGCTGGTTCTGACAATGCTGGCGAGTCTGTCCGGCTGCGGTTCCGCGTCTCCTGCGGCGATGAGGGACTCCAGCTACGAAATGTCATCAGAGGCAGGCCAGGCTGCCTTGGAACCGGCACCCGACGGGTATGCGGATGGTCTCGGCGTCACAGCCTCGGAAAACAAGTCGTCGGGCGGGGACTACGGAACCGATGCAGGAGCAATCAGTCAGCCGCCGTCGGCGCCGGACACGCTTGGACGCAAAATCATCCGCGACGGCAGTGCCACCCTTGAGACCGTCGAATATGAAAAGACAATCAACAGCTTGTATGCCATGATGACCAGCTTGGGTGGATTTGTGGAATCACAGACGATGCAGGGCGGTCGGTACAACTACAGCGCCTTGCGCAATGCGTCCATCACGGTCCGAGTCCCTTCGGCGAAGTTCGATGAGGCAATGTTCGGTCTGTCGAAACTTGGAACCATCGTTCAGCAGAATACAAACGGCACAGATATCACGGACCAGTACACCGATTCGGAAACACGCGCACGCAATCTGAAGGTACAGGAAACACGCATTCTCGAATTGATCATGAAGGCGGAGAAGTTGGATGAGATTGTCGTGCTGGAACAACGGCTCTCCGATTTGCGCTATCAGATTGAAAGTCTGGAAAACTCTTTGAAGAATTTTGACCGCATGCTGGAATACAGCCGGATTACCCTGCAGATATCGGAAGTTGTCAAGGAATCCGATATAAAGCCGGTTCCGAAGACGTTGGGAGAGCGGATCACGCAGGCGTTTGAAACTGCCTGGACCGGCTTTGTGGAAGGCCTGCAGGATTTCATGGTCTGGCTGGTCATGAATATGTTCACATTGATAATACTTGGTCTTGTCGTACTTCTGCTCGTTCAGATCCTGCGAACAAGAAATCGCAGACGGGAAAAACGGGTGAAGTCAAAAGCGGAAAACGGGAAAACCATTCATCATGCCCCTGAAGCAACGGTCAAGCAGCAGGATGACTTGCCGAAGGAATAACCGTCTGATGCATGCAAGGAGAGAGGATTGCCTGAGCGGGTAATCCTCTCTTCCTTCCTTCCTTTCTTTCTGCGTGGGGCGCTTGTTCGTGGAAGCAATTGAAAAAAGTCATGAAAAATGATATGATTTGCCAGAGAACAGGCAGTGGATGATTATATGGGAATCGATTGCGTAAGCGTGTTTGAAACGGATCTGTCGGGGAGCTTATTTCATAGGCTCTTTTTTCATGAATCAGAAAGGGAATTCCATGATCAAGGTGAATAATCTGTCCTTCTCCTTTCCTCAGAAGGAATTATACAACAAGATCTCATTTACACTCGAAGACGGTCAGCATTGCGCTTTCATCGGAACCAGCGGCAGCGGGAAAAGCACACTTTTGAACATTCTGATGGACCCCGAACGACACATGTTCGATGGGGAAATGGATAGGGATGCCCAGGTGAAAATCGGCTATGTCAGTCAGTTTTCCCAGTTTGACAAGATGCAGGACAGAACTGTATTCGAGTATGTCGGCGAGTCTTTCTTCCGCCTGCAGCAGGAGATATCCTCCATCTGCACGGAAATGGAAAAGTCTTCTGAACTGGATGCCTTGCTGGAGAAATATCAGCTTGCCATGGATGCATTCGATGCCATCGGCGGAGAAGATTTCGAGAGCCGGATCAACAGGAAACTGAATCTGGCAAATTTGCTGAAACAGAAGGAACAACTGGTTTCTTCACTGAGCGGCGGGGAATTCAAGCTCATTCAAGTGATGAAGGAAATGCTGTGCCGGCCCGATTTGCTCATCATGGACGAACCGGATGCCTTTCTGGACTTTGACAACCTGCATGCGTTGAAGAATCTGATGAACGCGCACAAAGGTGCCCTGCTTGTCATCACGCACAACCGGTATCTGCTGAATCACTGCTTCAACAAGATCCTGCATCTTGAAAACATGGAACTCCAGGAGTTCGACGGAAAGTACATCGACTACACATTCTCTTTGCTTCAGTCGAAAATTGAAATGCAGGAACTGAATTTCGCAGATAATGTGGAAATCGAGCGCAATGAAATTCTGATTGAAAAATTCAGAAAAATCGCCACGTTCACCAACGAAGAGTCTGCGGGGAGAACACTCAATGCCAGGGTGAAAGTGCAGGACAGACTGCTGGCGCGCAGAATCAAGGCACCTTTTGTGAATCTCAGACAACCTGAGATTCACTTGAAGACGGATGGAACGGACGGGGAGGCCATCGCGCTGTCTGTCCGCGATTACAGCGCGGCTTTCGATGTCACACTGTTCGAAAATGTGTCATTCGAGATAAAATCAACGGAAAAAGTTGCCATCATCGGCTCGAATGGTGCCGGGAAAACGACCCTGATGCGGGATATATTCAGAAACAATCATGAGGCCATCAGCTTGAAGGACGGCATGCAGGTCGCCTATCTGTCCCAGCTTCAAGGTGAAATGCTGGATGAGTCGAATACGATCCAACAGGAATTCTTCGATGCAGGCTTCAAAACGAGTCAGGATATCATTGACTATGCCGCGAAATATGGCTTTGAGGGTGAAATTCTTGAACAGAAAATTTCATCCCTGTCCGGTGGTGAAAAAAACATGCTCCAGTTGGCAAAAATTTCAGCGGGCAGAGCGGGCCTGCTGCTTCTGGATGAACCGACGAGTCATCTGGACGCCTATTCTCAGATTGCACTCGAAAAGGCAATCCAGAATTACAAAGGTGCGATTCTCATGATATCGCATGATTTCTATGCGATTGCCAACTGTATGGACTATGTATTGCTTATCGAAGACAAGGCGATTCGCAAAATGAGCATCCGGAAATTCAGAAAGATGATTTATGCCAATCATTATGACAAGGACTATCTGGAGATTGAACAAAAGAAAAAAGCCTTGGAGGCAAAGGTGGAACTGGCGTTGAAAAATGCGGACTTTGTGCTTGCCAAGGCACTGTCGGAAGAGCTGGAGGGACTGATAGGGTTGTTGAAGGAAGCATATGCACAGCACCTGAATTGAAGCTCAGATCCTGATGGCGCAGCACGGAGCTTTCCTGGAAATCGATGACATCGCGTTCGTTGCAGGTGTCTTCCTCAGGAATGCTGCGGTTGGTCCGGTCCATCATTCCGGTTTGCCATGAAACCTGTGGTTTGATATACTGACGGCACTTCGATACCGGGAGGAAAGCGAATGGAACAAGCCGCATCAATTGGTGTTTTCGGTGCCTTGAAAAAAATGACGGATACCTTTCATGGTTTGCTGCCGGTTCTTATCCTGATTTCCTTGATCGCCGGTGTCTGGATTTATTTTTTTGTGGTGGCCCGGCATTCCCCGGCCTTGATCGACTGGAAGGAAGGATTGAGAGGCATCCTTCGTTTCGACGTGATGTTCTGGCCTCTTCTTGGCCGTATCCTGTACCTCTCCATCAGCATCTTCCTTCTTCTTTCCGGCATCATCACGATGGTTTCTGTGAATCTGATCGGCGGTCTTGTGGGAACTGCCTTGCTGCTTATCTTCGTCCGAATCCTCTTTGAAATGATGCTGGTTCTCTTTAGCATGCACGAGCGTCTTGTCAGACAGGACATATGGATGGCAAAGATGCGGGCGGACGATTCTACGTCAGCAGACCAGCTTGCATCCGCATCAAGGCTGCAGGAAAAGGAACAAAAATCGGACCCCGCTCTTTCCGTGAATCCGGAAAGTGAATCAGGAAAGATCCTGTAACGGTCTTGCCATACGCCATTGCGTTTCAGGTTTTTTGAAAATAGGGTGGACAACCATCGGGGGCTATGCTACAATGAATTTCGCCGCAATGCTTATGTGTGCGCGGGTGTAGTTCAATGGCAGAACTTCAGCTTCCCAAGCTGACCGCGTGGGTTCGATTCCCATCACCCGCTCCATTGTCCTCCTTGCGGCAAGGTTGGCAGCAGGCCCTTATAGCTCAGTCGGTAGAGCGCATCCATGGTAAGGATGAGGTCATCGGTCCGATTCCGATTAAGGGCTCCAGACGAAAAGCCCGGAACACGCTTAAATAGCGGATTCCGGGCTTTTTTCCATGCGGCGCGGTTTATCAGAGGTTAAGGCCTGTTATCGTGAAAAACTTGTCTTGACAACTTTGTGTACTAGAATCAAGTTAGTATACTTCTGTGTTGTCTTTGATTTTTTTCATGATTGCATGAGAATCCATC
>JFJP01038482.1_pt1 | contig 17324 bp, 11 predicted proteins | sample 431651 | NCBI WGS metagenome assembly JFJP01 (sample SAMN02602958, study PRJNA72255) | Microbial mat metagenome, whole genome shotgun sequencing project. | biome: fresh water; feature: sink hole; material: water; isolation source: purple microbial (photo- and chemosynthetic) mats found in...
CGATTTCAATTCCAACGATTTAGCAAACAAACGAGCCGCCTCGTCTACTTTTCCTTGTTTATATTTAACAACGCCAAGATTGTTGTGAGCACGCATACATGCTGGGGTGTTTTCGATTGCTTTTGCATAAATATCAGCCTTTACTGCTAAATCTTGCGTTAATGTAGCTGCATAAAGCAACTCTTCTAACGATAGTTTAGAGGCATTTTCTTTTGCCAATTTAGCTATTTCAGCATCCGATTTACCTGTTACATCAACTGTTAATTTCAAACGTGAACGACGTAACTGTGGTAAAATTTCATCAGCTATGCTTTTAAATACATTCGACAAGTTTTTAATTTCTGTTTCGCGTTGTTCTGGATCGGTATACATCGACAATACGCTCAAAATAACTTGTTTATCCTGAATACTAGAACTTTCCATTAATTTTTGGAAACCATCCCAATCTTCAGCAGTAAATTTAGAATCGATAGTTACCGAAGTTTTTACCTTTTTCAATTCTTTGTTAATAAAATCAGAAGTTACTTTCTGACGTTTTTCGGCTAAGTTGGTATTGATTTCAACCGAACCATCGGGCGAAGCATAACCAGCAATTTCGAAACCTGCAACTTGTTGATTAGTTGATTCTTTTACGGCTTTAATTTTTTTAGTTAAAGCAACAATGTCTTCCGATTTTGTTTCTTTTGTTTGCAAGTTAGCTTGTTGGATAAGGAATTTAATATCCGCTTCTTGACTTTCTTGAATAACACGTTGAAATTTGTCGGCAATAATAACTGGTCCATTGGCAGCATCATTAGCACCAAAGTTTTTCGAAATCAATTGAGAAGTTGCCATCACGCCATCAGCCACTTTAACGCGTGGAATAGTGTAAGTCTTTTTGCTTGTAGCAATACTAAAATCAAGAAATAATTCTGATTTTGCCATTTCAGGTACGTACTTAAACGACGTTTGAATGGTGTATTTGCCACCAGCTTTGAAGTTAATTACTTTGTTATTGCCTTTCACTTTTTCGCCTTCAAACACCGAAGGAGTTCCCTTCACTTCTGTACCGTTAAAAACGAGCACTGGAGTTACTGTAACAGTTGCATTTTTGGCAAAATACTTAACAGGAAAAGTACCTGTAATGCTAGCATCAACTTTGCCAGCTTTTTCAACCAATGGGTTTGGAGTTGCTGTAAAAAGACTTGGGTCTAAAACGGTTAGGTCCTTGTTACACGAACTGAAAACCATTGCAAGAACCAAAGTTACTGCGAAAAATAATTGTTTTCTCATAAATTGTTTGTTTGATATAAATTAATTAACTTTAAAATTCAGTATATTAGTCTGCAAATATACGACGATTAAACGAATTTTGACTTAATTTGCAGAAGGATTTTCACATTTTATTCATAAAGCATCTAATTTTTTAACTGCTATTTCAAAATAAAACATTGTTTTATTGCGAAATAAGCACTCCTATTAATTATGACCCAAATTCTTTCCAGCATCAATATTTCATTTATTTCATTAAAATATTTAAGCCTCAAAAAAATACAAAATTTATTCCGAATTGGATTTTCGTACCTTCTTTCTCGAAAAAATCTATTCGCATATACTAAAATTCATCCATTTTTTATTTCTATTGAACCAGCCGATTTTTGTCAACTCGAATGCCCCGAATGTCCTGTGGGTGCAAGCAAACGAAAACAAGGAAAAACAATTGATTTCAAAGCATTTACAAAAACAGTTGACGAATTAAAATTAACACTTTTTCATCTAATCTTTTATTTTCAAGGCGAACCGCTCTTAAATAAAAAGTTGCCTGAAATGATTTCTTACGCCCACCAATCGGGCATTTTCACATCCACCTCTACCAACGGGCAGCTTTTGAATTCGGCAACGGCCAAAGCATTGGTACAATCGGGATTGGATAAAATCATTATTTCGGTTGATGGAACTAATCAAAAAACATACCAAAAATATCGCAAAGGCGGTCGGTTTGAACTTGCTTTAGAAGGAATTGAACATCTAAATTTCTGGAAAAAAGAATTGAAATCGAGAACTCCTTTTGTGGAAATACAAATGGTGATTTTTAAAACCAATGAGCATCAAATTAGCGAAATGAAACTATTAGCTAAAAAATTGAAAGTAAACAGATTAGCATTAAAATCGGCACAATTATACAATTTCGAAAATGGGCACGAATTGCTTACATCTATTCCTAAATACGCCCGCTACAAAATGCTACCTAATGGCAAATATGCCTTAAAAAACAAACTCCACAACCGTTGTTTCAGGCTGTGGAGTGGTGCTGTTATTACTGCCAAAGGCGATGTTTTACCTTGTTGTTTTGATAAAGATGCTTCACATAGTTTTGGAAATATTGACAATTTTAGTTCTATTTTTCAAAATCCGAAAGCAAACTCTTTTCGTACTTCCATACTCGAAAACCGTAAGCAACACCAAATGTGTCGGAATTGTACATCGAAATAGAGTGAAATTGCCAAAGTAAAAGCTATACCAGAGGTGTTGACATTTACGAAGGACTTTGCCATTTTCGCCAGGACTTGGTTTTGAGCTACGCTCACAATGTTACTATTTTTCAATGTCATTAGCTTGTTGAGTGTCGTTTTAATAGGGATAAAAGGTTAAAATCAATGTTATATCATTTTTTCTCTACTAAGGTTTATCTACTTTAGTGAGGGCGCGACTTTGAATCGCACTCTCACTTGCTTGATTTCATGTCCTTATTAATATGATTTCATTAAATCCAAATATTAATGACATGCTTTTTTCACATAGCAATAAAATTGTTTCATGCTATTACAAAATCCAATTGCTTTTTATCCAAATTGGCTCGAGCTACTTTAACTGTTATTTCGTCGCCAAGCTGATAGCGTTTGTGGTAGCGTCGTCCAACCAAGCAATAGTTTTTATCGTCGAATGTGTAATAATCATCGTCCAAATCGCGGATAGGAATCATTCCTTCGCATTTGTTGGCAACAAGCTCTACATAAACGCCCCATTCGGTAATACCCGAAATAACACCATCGAACACCTCGCCAATATAAGCAGACATAAACTCAACCTGTTTGTACTTAATAGAAGCACGCTCGGCATTCGAAGCCAATTGCTCCATGTCCGAACTGTGCTGACAATACTCTTCGTATTCCTGCTGGTTCACATTTTTGCCACCCGTATTGTATTTTTCGAGCAAGCGGTGCACCATCATGTCGGGATAACGACGAATGGGTGAAGTAAAGTGTGTGTAAAAATCGAACGCCAATCCGTAATGTCCGATATTTTCGGTCGAGTAAACAGCTTTTGCCATAGATCGAATGGCTAATGTTTCAATCAGATTTTGCTCTTTTTTACCTTGTACCTCGTCCAGCAAATGATTAATGGATGAAGAAACTGCTGTATTTTTACCCGAAATTTTAAGATTATAACCAAATCGTTTTATAAATTGTGAAAAATTCTGAAGTTTATCCGGATTTGGTAAATCGTGAATACGATACACAAAAGTTTTGGCTTTCAGTCCTTTGCCTGGCTTACCCACATGCATAGCAGCTGTTTTATTGGCCAACAACATAAATTCTTCAATCAACTTATTCGAATCTTTTTGTTCTTTGAAAAATACCGATGTTGGTTTGCCCTTATCGTCGATTTCGAACCTCACCTCTACCCTATCGAAAGCGATGGCACCGGAAACAAATCGTTTTTCGCGCAGCATTTTGGCCATCTTATCCAGTTGCAAAACTTCTGCGGCAAAATCACCTTTGCCTGTTTCAATCACTAGTTGCGCTTCTTCGTAGGTGAAACGACGGTCGCTACACGTTACCGTTTTGGCAATTTCGTATTTTTGAACTTCGGCATTGTCGTTCATTTCAAAAATAACCGAATAAGTAAGTTTTTCTTCATTCGGACGAAGCGAACAAATACCGTTTGACAAATGCTCAGGCAGCATAGGAATGGTGCGGTCGACCAAATAAACCGACGTGGCACGTTCTTGTGCTTCACGCTCAATAATACTTCCCGGGCGGACGTAATGTGTTACATCGGCAATGTGAACGCCCACCTCCCACAAACCATTTGGGAGCTTTCGCAGCGAAAGTGCATCGTCAAAGTCTTTGGCATCGCGAGGGTCGATGGTAAATGTGGTTACTTTACGCATATCAATACGGCGGGCAATTTCGGCAGGTGTAATTCCTGCATCCATTTTTTCGGCAGCAGCTTCTACATCAGCTGGATATTTATAGGGCAAGCCAAATTCCGCCAAAATAGCGTGCATTTCAACTGTGTTATCTCCTTTTTCGCCCAACACATCAACAACTTCACCCACAGGATTTTTCATGTTAGGCTCCCACTCCATCAGTTTTACAACAGCTTTTTGACCGTTTTTGCCACCATTGAGTTTGCTTTTTGGAATAAAAATATCGGTAGTAAGCACTCTATTGTCCGAAATTAAGAAGGCAAAATTATCCGAGACCTGCAAAATACCCACAAAAGTATCTTTAGCACGTTTAATAATTTCCACCACTTCACCCTCGGGCGTTTGACTTTTACGACGAGCATATAGAAATACTTTTACTTTATCGTTGAGTAAAGCATGGTTGGTTTTGCGTTCGGGGATAAACACCAGTTCACCACCATCATCGGGCAATAGGAAAGTTTTAACTCCTTGACGTTCAATTTTTCCAGTTATATAACCACCTCGTGAGTTTACTTTGAATTTTCCGCGCGAAATTTCAACTAAGAAATCTTCTTCCAACAGTTCGTAGAGTAGTTGATTGATAAAAATTCGCTGCGATTCGGATTTTATATCAAGTAAGGAAGAAACCTGCTTGTAGTTAAAAGTACCTTCGGGTTGCTCGTTGAAAATATTGATAATACTCCGAACTAATTCCGATTTGCGAATCCGAGTACTGCTGTTTGATTTTTGTTTTTTCTTTCTCATATTGTTTTTAAGGTAGAAATTAGAAGTTAGAAAATAAGAAATTGGAAATTACGAAACTTATAAAACTGCCCCCAACCCCTAAAGGGGAGCAAGAAATGACCATTCGGTACTAATTTACATCCCCTTTAGGGGCTTGGGGCAGAAATTCACATCATCTACTTCCACACAATTCGTTTCGATCTTGATCCTATACGTCCAAAAGTAACCATATATAAGCTTACAAGTGGAAGGTATATATCAAAAACAAATAAGGATAGGAAATAGTTTCGACCACCAAAATGTTTCGACGATTTATTGATAATTACTAACTGACTGATAGCCCTTGTTAAAAAAAGCGTTCCAGCAACAATTATGGAAATAAAATTACCAAAAATTAAAACTAAAAGAAATGACAGGTAAAATAAACCGCGCATAATTGGCTCAAGCGACAATCTTATTTTGCTTTTTGCGGAATAAAACGAAGATACAGAAAGATGTCGCTCCTTTTGGAAAAGCCAGTCTTCGAGCGTTTTGTTTGGTTCCGACCAAGTTATACTTTCAGCGGATACTTCTACTTTGGTATTGAATGCATTAGCAGCTGCATTTACTATCAAATCATCGTCGCCCGAACGTAAATGCAAGTTCGAAGCAAAGCCTTTCATGCGGAAAAAAACGTCCTTCCGATATGCCATATTCCGACCAACGCCCATGTACGGTTTTCCTTTAAGTGCATAACCCATGTATTGCAACGCAATAAAAAGTGTATCGAAAGTAATCAGCTTATTTACAGCCGATTTTTCTATCAGATAGGGTCCATACCCCAACACAAATTCAACACCTTGGTTGAAATTTCGCGCCATATTAGTTATCCACGAATTACCATCGGGCATACAATCGGCATCGGTAAGCAATATCCAATCGTATTTGGCAGCTTTAATTCCGAGAGTAAGTGCCAATTTTTTTGTACTTACGTTGGTTGCTCCATAAGGCACAAAAGTAGAGCGCAGTTTGGGATATTGCTCTTTCATATCGTTGAGCAATAGCTCTGTATCGTCGGTAGAGCCATCGTTTACCACAATAATTTCAAAATCAGGATAATCCTGATCTAAAAATAAAGGTAGATATTTACGAAGGTTTTCCGCTTCGTCGCGAGCACAAATAACAACCGAAACCGCTGGCTGCGAAGACTGTAATATTGTATTCGATTTTTTCAGTTTTCGTTTGTACGATAAAACGCCATTTATGTAGCGCAAATAAAAATAAAGTTGATAACTGAATGCCACAAAAAATAAACCGAGTAAAATAAGCTCGAAAACTGAAAATTCAATATTGGAAATATACATTATAAATTGTTATTATTCAATATATTAATAGTATTTTATATTTTTCTTTTTACAAAAACACAAAGGTAAGCATTTATTTTTACTTATTGCGAATGTGGCAATGTGAGTTATTAACAGTTGGCAATAGCCGTTTGGGGTAAATATAAAATGATAAAACCATTTAATGTTTAAAAAATATTACCTTTGTAGTTCAAAAAACAAATTGATTTTTTCTTAAAATATTTAGTAATGAAAGAGTTTTTACAAGATAAAATATTCGAAATTATTTCGCGCGTTGCCGATGAGCATCAAAAAGAATGTTATGTGATAGGTGGATTTGTACGCGATATTTTTTTGAAACGGCCATCGAAAGATATTGATGTTGTTACATTGGGGAGCGGCATTGAACTGGCTGGATTTGTGGCTGCCGAACTGGGAAAAAAAGCCAAACTAACTGTTTTTAAAAACTTTGGAACGGCACAAATTAAATTTAAAGACCTCGAAGTTGAATTTGTCGGTGCACGCAAAGAATCGTACATGCGCGACTCGCGTAAGCCGATTGTAGAAGACGGAACGATTGAAGACGACCAGAATCGACGTGATTTTACCATTAACGCTATGGCTATTTGTTTAAACAAAAACCGTTTTGGCGAATTGGTTGACCCGTTCAATGGACTGAATGACTTGAAAAACTTTGTTATTCGCACACCGCTCAATCCCGACATAACTTTTTCTGACGACCCGCTTCGTATGATGCGTGGCATTCGGTTTTCGGCTCAGTTGGGCTTTTTTCTCGAAGAAAACACCTTCGATGCTATTGCTCGAAACAAAGAACGAATTGAAATAATATCAAAAGAACGAATTGCCGACGAGTTAAACAAAATAATGATGTCGCGCAAACCGTCGGTGGGGTTTATTTTGCTCGAGAAAACCGGCTTGCTCGAATTGATTTTCCCTGAAGTGTTGGCGCTCAAAGGTGCCGAAACCAAAGATGGGGTTGGCCACAAAGATAATTTCTACCATACGCTGGCAGTTTTGGATGGGCTTTGCCAACATACCGACAATCTGTGGCTGCGTTGGTCAGCTTTGCTACACGATATTGGCAAGCCACGCACCAAACGTTTTGATGCTCGCTTGGGTTGGACATTTCACAATCATAATTTTGTGGGCGAAAAAATGATTCCAGAAATTTTTCGACGATTGAAACTGCCCACAAACGAAAAAATGCGCTTTGTTCAAAAAATGGTAAACCTACACATGCGCCCCATTGTGCTGAGCGAAGACGAAGTAACCGATTCGGCTGTGAGGCGATTGTTATTCGATGCTGGTGATGATATTGAGGAGTTAATGATGCTATGTGAAGCAGATATCACTTCAAAAAATCAGGAAAAAGTAAAACGTTTCAAGTCTAATTTTCAGCTTGTTCGAAAAAAATTAAAAGAAATTGAGGAAAAAGACCGTGTTCGAAATTTTCAGCCTCCCGTAAGTGGTCAGGAAATAATGGATACTTTTCAACTACCTGCTTGTGCTACTGTGGGCGATATTAAAATGCGAATTAAGGATGCCATTTTAGACGGTATTATTCCAAACGATTACGATGCAGCAGTAAAATACATGCATACCGTAGCAAAAGAAATGGGACTCACAAAACAAAATTTATCCCGATAACTATCGGGAGCCTCTGTGGGTCAAAACAGATTAAATTTTGTCATGTTCGTTTCATTTAAACAATTTATCAATCCCCATCTTTCGGAATAAAATTGACACAATTATCTTTATCCGAAAAAAGCAAAGTTGGTAAATAGGTAAAAAAATGAAGTACCGGATAGAACTGGAAACTCAACAAAGCCAAATTCAATCGATAGCAAATTGAAAAAACCATAAATCGGAATCCAAATCTAATTTATGGTATTTCTTATGGGAAAAAGTGTAGGTAACGGAAGGGATACTTTTCACTTGAAGTAAAAAAGCTATTAATCTCTGAAAGTATTATTGTATCTTTGTATCGCAGCATATTATTTGGGTTTTGATTAGCGACAAAAACTACTGATTTTCAGCAACTTTACCAAATCAACATGCTATTATTTTGTTATAAGTAAGCAAGTTATTTCACTTGCGAAAGTTGAATTATCTAATTCTAATTTCTAACTTTATATGTCAATTTTACTTATCACTCCACCTTTAACGCAGCTCAACACCCCCTACCCTGCTACTATGCAGCTTACGGGTTTTTTACGTTCGCGCGGCATCGAAAGTGCTCAAGCAGATTTAAGCATTGAACTTATCGAAAAACTTTTCACAGCCAATAATCTTATAAAATTATTTACTATTTTAGAGAGTTGCAAACTCACTAAGCCACACAAAATATTGGTGCAACAGGCATCCTTTTTCATTCAAAATATCGAACCCGTTATGCACTTTTTAAGTGGCAGAGATAGCTCGTTAGCATTGCGATTTAGCGATTTGGACTATTGGCCCGTTTCCAAACGTCGGCCCGAAGTAGACGATATGGAGTGGGCTTTTGGAACTATCGGAAATCACGACCGCGCCACGCATCTTTGCACTTTGTTTATCAAAGATTTGTGCGAATTGATACAAAAATACATTGATCCGCATTTCGAATTGATACGCTATGCCGAATCACTCTGCTTGCATTTGCCCGAATTTGAACCACTTCAAAAAGAATTGGAAAAGCCGCTTAATTTTATTGACATCTTATTAATAGAAATTTTTTCAGAAAAAATTAATCTGTATAAACCCAAATTTGTAGGCTTTAGCGTTCCTTTTCCGGGCAATTTGTATAGTGCCATGCGATGTGCTCAATGGCTAAAAGTGCATTCGTCCGACACTAAAATCGTTATGGGTGGTGGCTATGTGAATACCGAATTACGTCAAATATCCGACCCCAAAATTTTTGATTATATCGACTATCTCACTTTCGACGATGGCGAATTACCACTCCTTCGATTGCTCACCAACGATAAAATGGTTCGTACTATTTTGCGAAATGAACAGGGAATTTTAGAACGAATAAATTTCGACACCCTCGAAAACATTCGCTTTGCCGATAGTGGCACACCCGACTACGACGGCGTAATGCAAAACAATTACATTAACCTGATTGAACTCACCAACCCAATGCACGCACTGTGGAGCAACGGTCGTTGGAATAAACTCACATTAGCACATGGATGTTATTGGGCAAAATGTGCCTTTTGCGACGGCACACTCGATTACATCAAACGATTCGAAAAAGCACCCGTAGAGTTGTTGGTCGACCGCATGGAAACGCTTATGCAGCAAACAGGCATTTCGGGTTTTCACTTTACCGACGAAGCTGCGCCTCCTATTGTGTTGCGAAAATTAGCCGAAGAAATTCTCCGAAGAGGTTTAATTGTGAGCTATTGGACAAATATTCGTTTCGAAAAATCGTATAACACCGAATTGTGTTATTTATTAGCCAAATCGGGCTGTGTAGCTGTTTCGGGTGGATTAGAAGTTGCATCGCCCCGTGTTTTGAAGTTGATAAACAAAGGAATTACCATCGAAAGTGCCACCGAATGTATGAAAAACCTTTCGGAAGCTGGTATAATGACACATGCTTACTTGATGTACGGCTTTCCAACACAAACAGCACGCGAAACCATCGAATCGCTCGAAGTTGTTAGAGGCTTGTTTGCTGCAAATTATATGCATTCTGCTTTTTGGCATCGGTACGCCATGACCATTCATAGTCCTTCAGGCCAAAATCCCGACAGTGTAGGGGCAGTTTCGTTACAAAAAAAACCAAATATCTTTTCGAACAACGAAATTCCTTTTAGCACTAAAAACGAAATTGATTTGGAATTTTATGGTAATGCACTACGCATTGCTACACTTAATTACATGCAAGGGGCGGGATACGATATAGATGTGAAAAAATGGTTTGAAAAGAAATAAAAAAACCGATTTGATAAATAAATATCAAGTCGGCTTTAAAAAAAATGACTTAAACCAATGCTAATTAGTAACGAGCCGAAACAACTTCCCAGTTTACAAGATCCCACAAGGCAGCAACATAATCAGCTCTGCGGTTCTGGTAATCAATGTAATAAGCATGTTCCCATACGTCGAAAGTCAATAGTGGTGTTAATCCACGTGTAACAGGATTACCAGCATTGCTTTCTTTAGCAATCGAAAGTTTTCCTTCGGCATCTTTAACCAACCAAGCCCAACCCGAACCAAAAACAGTTACCGCAGCCTGACCAAATTGCTTTTTAAATTCGTCGAACGAACCAAAAGCAGCATCAATAGCAGCGGCCAAACCACCAGTAGGCAAAGTACCTTTGTTAGGAGTTAGCGAAAGGAAATAAAAATTATGATTCCAAATTTGAGCAGCATTATTAAAGATAGGTCCATCAGCTTTTTTAACAATGGTATCCAAATCTGCATCAGCAAATTCTGTTCCTTCAACCAATCCATTCAAGTTATTTACATAAGTCAAATGATGTTTACCATAATGATAAGCAATAGTTTCAGCAGTAATAATTGGTTCTAATGCATTCTGAGCATAAGGTAATTCTGGCAATGAAAATTTCATGATTTTATAATTTTATTTGTTATTAAATTAAATATTTTGCAATTAATAATTCTCTAACGCTATTAAGGCTATTTTTGTTTGCAAAATGCGTTGTTTTTTATTAAAAAAAGATTGAAAAAATTGTATAGTCGGTTTTTTATTCGGATATTTGTGTTGAAATTAAAACAAACAATTATAACCAGTCCCATTATGACAAAAACAATTCAGATTTTAGTTGCATTAGCGGTATTAGCAAGTTCGTTCACAGCTTGTAAAACCAAACAAAAAGTTACCAAAATTCCAGGTGCAAATGTGCAAGCTGTAGCACCAACTGCTTCAACAGTTACAACACCATCTACCACACAATCAGCATCAGCTTCTACTGCATCCTCTGAAGCAGAAGTTACACGCAACGAAAAATTCAGTTTAGCTGATGGCGAAACAAATGCTGAGGCACTAAAATTCAAATACCATGTTGTAGTTGGAAGTTTTAAAAGCCAAGTAAACGCCAGAGGCCTTCAAAGCACATTAAAAAATGAAGGTAACAATGCTTTAGTGGTTATCAACGAACAAGGAATGTATCGTGTTCTAATTTCTTCGTTCAACGAATACATGCAAGCTCGTACACGCATCAATCAAATTACCGAACGTTTTCCAGATGCATGGGTGCTGGTTCAACAACGATAGTAAGTAGCAAAATATTGAAAAAAGGCTGTTTGAATTTATTTCAACAGTCTTTTTTTTTTATCCTAAATAATGATAATTTTAATTTGGCAAAATACTTTTAATTAAGCGCTAACAAAAGTAAAAGGCACGAACTTGTAATGTATATTTATTCCATTTTACATCAATATTATTTTTAATAAAAAAACGTGTGAAATTTCTAAGAAAAATCACTACTTTTGCAAAAAATCTCCAACCCGCAAAACTGCAAATAATATGTCGGTAGAATCATCCTTCAAAATCTTTTCAGGAACAAACAGCCAATATTTGGCCGAAAAAATTGCAAAAAGTTTAGGTTGTCCATTGGGAAAAATGAGAATTGAACATTTTTCGGATGGCGAATTTTCTGTATCTTTCGAAGAATCTATTCGTGGACAGTACATTTATTTAGTACAATCCACGTTCCCAAATTCCGACAATCTGATGGAACTTTTGCTAATGATTGATGCTGCAAAACGCGCATCAGCATACAAAATCATTGCCGTAATTCCCTATTACGGTTGGGCACGTCAGGATAGAAAAGACAAACCGCGTGTATCCATTGGTGCCAAATTAATTGCCGATATGCTTAGTGTGGCTGGCGTTGATCGTGTAATTACTATGGATTTACATGCCGATCAAATTCAAGGATTTTTCAATATTCCTGTTGATCACTTGTATGGTTCTACTGTTTTTGTTCCTTATGTTAAATCATTAAAACTCGAAAATTTAGTTGTTGCATCGCCGGATGTGGGTGGCACCAAACGTGCGGGCTCTTATGCTAAACACTTAGATGCACCGATGGTACTCGGACATAAAACACGCGAAAAAGCCAACGTGGTAGGTCAAATGACAATTATCGGGGATGTTAAAAACAAAGATGTAGTTATTGTAGACGATATGGCCGACACAGCCGGAACAATTTGCAAAGCTGCAAATCTAATTATGGACAGAGGGGCTGCAAGTGTTCGAGCCATTGTTACACACGGTGTTATGTCGGGAAGTGCCATAGACAATGTAATGAAATCGGGATTAACTGAAATTGCTTTTACCGATTCTATACCGTTCGATTGTTCACGCTGTTCGAAAGTTCGCATTTTGACAATTGCCGATATGTTTGCCGATACTATTCAACGTGTACAAGCACACAAATCGATAAGTGAACAGTATTTAATGTAAAATGAATCACCGTTTTTTAGAACCTAAGCGGAAGTACTTTTATCTAAGTATTTCCGTTTTGTTTGTAAATAACAATGCATCGTTTCGTTCAAAAAAAATTGTATCTTTGTATTGATTTATAAATTTTAATTCTCAAATTTCTAACTTCTAATTTCTATCTTCAAAAATGGCTGACGATAAAAAAGTAATATTCTCGATGGTAGGTGTAAGCAAAACCTATCCTCCACAAAAAAAAGTATTAAACAACATTTATCTTTCGTTTTTCTACGGTGCTAAAATCGGTATTATCGGTTTAAATGGTTCCGGTAAATCAACTTTGCTCAAAATTATTGCCGGAGTCGAAAAAAGTTTCGATGGCGAAGTGGTTTTCTCTCCCGGATATTCGGTGGGTTATCTGGAGCAGGACCCCAAACTCGATCCAACTAAAACGGTTAAAGAGATTGTGCAGGAAGGCGTGCAGGAAATTGTAGATATGATAGCTGAATACGATCATATCAACGAACAGTTTGCCGAACCGGATGCCGATTTTGATAAACTAATCGCCCGTCAGGGTGAATTACAAGAATTACTTGACCATGCCGATGCGTGGAACTTAGATAATAAACTGGAACGTGCGATGGATGCATTGCGTTGTCCACCAGAGGATTGGAAAATTGAAAACCTTTCGGGAGGTGAAAAACGCCGTGTGGCTTTGTGTCGCTTGTTACTTCGCAATCCCGATATTTTATTGCTCGATGAGCCTACCAACCACTTGGATGCCGAATCGGTAGAATGGTTGGAGCACCACTTGCAACAATACGCCGGAACGGTAATTGCCATTACCCACGACCGTTACTTCCTCGACAATGTTTCGGGATGGATCCTCGAACTCGACCGTGGCGAAGGTATTCCATGGAAAGGAAATTACACTTCGTGGTTGGAGCAAAAAACTGCCCGTATGGCCAGCGAAGAAAAATCGGCCAGCAAACGACGCAAAACGCTTGAACGTGAGTTGGAATGGGTGCGCATGGCTCCAAAAGCCCGCCACGCCAAAGGAAAAGCCCGTTTGGAAGCTTACGACAAATTAATAAACGAAGACCAACGCGAAAAAGAAGAGAAACTCGAACTCTTTATTCCTAACGGACCACGTTTGGGAAATAAAGTGGTGGAAGCCATTGGCGTTTCGAAAGCATACAGCGAAAAACTGCTTTTTGATAGTCTGAACTTTATGTTGCCACCAAACGGCATAGTAGGAATTATTGGGCCAAACGGTGCCGGTAAAACCACGCTCTTCCGCATGATGATGGGCATGGAAACGGCTGACAATGGAACGTTTGAAGTAGGTGAAACCGTAAAAATTGGTTACGTGGACCAAAGTCATGCCGACATTGACCCCGAAAAATCAGTTTATCAGGTAATTTCAGGCGGAACAGAGTTTATACGTGTTGGCGGCAAAGAAATAAATGCTCGCGCCTACTTGTCGCGCTTTAACTTTGCCGGTGGCGATCAGGAAAAAATGTGTGGCGTACTCTCAGGTGGTGAACGAAACCGCCTGCATTTAGCACTGACACTCAAATCGGAAGCCAACGTTTTGCTACTCGATGAGCCAACAAATGATATTGACGTGAACACGCTTCGTGCATTGGAAGAAGGTCTCGAAAGCTTTGCCGGATGCGCGGTAGTTATCAGTCACGACCGCTGGTTCCTCGATCGTATTTGTACACATATCATTGCATTCGAAGGCAACTCCGAAGTATTTGTGTTCGAAGGTTCGTATTCCGAATACGAAGAAAACCGCAAAAAACGATTGGGTGATGACGGACCAAAACGGATACGGTATAAAAAATTGATGGTGTAAAAGATGCTCTTGCAACATTTGAAACATAAGGCGATAGACAAAAAGCGTTGGGACGAGAAAATTAACGCCTCAACAGGTCATTTGCCTTATGGTCAAAGTTGGTTTTTAGATATTGTATCACCTGGATGGGAAGCTATTATCAGCGAGAATTACGACTATATTATGCCACTTCCTGTGAAACGAAAATTCAGAATTGGATATTTAGTTCAACCACTTTATACACAACAGTTAGGCATTTTCAGTTCACAATCAATAAGTTCCGAAATTATTACTCTGTTTTTATCTAAAATTAATTACAGGAGCTATCAGTTTAATTTGAACGAAAATAATTTCTATGAAAATGCAGTAGCTTATCCAAATTTAGTATTAAAGTTAAACAATAATTACGAAACAATTTTCAAAAACTTTACAAAAAATACACAGCGAAATATTGAGAAAGCCCTTAAAAAGAATAATCATGTTGAAGAACTAACTTCGACTGATGAATGTTTGCTTTTTCTATCAAAAAGTGAAGATTTTCTGCCTTTTAAACCAAGCGAATTAATTAATATAATTATAAAAAAGGGGCTAGAACTAAATAAAATCAGAATTTTGGGCGTACGAAACCTTTCAGGAGAATTAATTGCCACAAGTTGCTTTTTAGTAACAAAATTGCGATTAGTTTACCTCTATCCTGTTTCCAATGAAGAAGGAAAAAAAGATTCAGCCATGTTTGCACTCATCGATTACGTAATTCGAAAGTTTGAAAACACCAATACACTGTTAGATTTTGAGGGCTCGCGAATAGATGGCGTGGCACGTTTTTACAAAGGATTTGGAGCTATAAATCAGCCATATTATATGGTAAAAAAATACCGTCCTGATTTTTTAACTGGAAAATTTTAATAGTTTGTATTTAAATGAACAAAATTCTGTTAATAAACACATTGCATAAATCACAAGACGATCGTACATACTATCATCATGCATTTGCTCTGTCGAATGAGAATGTTCAAGTGTTCATCTTTTCATCACTTGAGACCAAAAACGAAATAGCACATAACATTCATATTTGTTCTGAAAAAATTAGCACTAAAAACTTGCCGAATCAAGTGCTAACAATCAGCAAGTTAATTAATAAAATTCAACCAAGTATTGTAATTTGCGATAGTCCGACAGGTGTTTTTTCAGCTACCATTTCCAAAAATTCAAACACCATTATCTACGATGTAACGGAATGGATTCCATCAAAAAAACACCTCAAAAATACCAAATTATTTCTCATTCCGTTTAAGTTTTTTGGATTACTTTTTCTCAATTTTGTTGCAGGATTACTTACATATAAGTTTATTTTTGGCGAATATCACAAATCAAAACTTTTTAAACCCATTTTTTGGAAAAAGCGCCTTATTTCAACCTATTTTCCTGATTTAATATACATTAAGCAAACACCCCCACGAGCTATTTCAGAAAAAGTACGATTATATTATAGTGGTTGGTTTAACGCTGAAAAAGGATTTGATAAAGTACTGGAATTATCAGTAATTGTTGCAAATGCAAACCCAACAAAAAAAATTGAATTACAAATAACAGGCGCTTACAGCAACAAAGTCGATAGCGAAGGTTTTGAGTCGATTATCAGTTCTTTCCCAAAAAATACTACGGTTATTAGCAGCAACTTTAAAAACTTCGAAGACTTTTGCGAGGAACTCAAAACGGCTGATATTTTTTTGGATTTACGTAAAAATGACTTCGAAAACACACGATGTTTACCCATAAAACTGTTTTACTATTTGGCTTGTGGCCGTCCGGTGGTTTATACAGGACTCCGAGCGATTAAAGATGTATTGAATCTCTCTGAAGTTGGATATTCGTTTGAAAACAATGATATTGAAAGCATTGCAAATGGAATTTCGAACTATATCAGCAACTCCAAGCTATATTTAGAACACTGCGAAAGAGCAAAACAACTTTCAGAAAATCAGTATAATTGGGAGAAAATAAAACCTGAATTTGTCAACTTTGTTTTAAATAAGTAATTTAGTGAAGTAATTTTGATTAGTAAAATGCAACAAAAAATGGAACTGGTAAAAAGAATGATTTTCAACAACACCAAAGTCGTTGAAAATTACTTCTTTATGACTATATTACAAATTATCAATACCGGATTTGGTATTTTGCTTTACCCCTACTTAATCAGAATACTTGGAGCTAATCAATATGGACTTTATGTTTTTGCTATTACAGTAACCAACTATTTTATTGCAATTATAGCATACGGATTTAACTTTCCGGCCATAAAATCTATTTCGGAAAACAAAAACAATTTAAAAATTAAAAACGACGTATTATCTATTGTTTTTACTTCAAAATTCTATTTAGCGTTATTTACATCGCTCATATTTTGCACTTTATTATTCACGATTGATGCCATGTTTTTAAATTGGAAAATCTATTTGGTTTGCTATCTGCAAATTATTGCCGAAATTTTAATTCCTACTTGGTATTTTCAGGGTGTACAGAAAATGAAAGTTCTTACAATTCTCCAAGTTAGTATACGACTTTTATCGGTTCCATTAATTTTTATATTTATAAAAGGCCCCGACGACATACTAATTTATGCATGGATTTCGACAGGGATTATGATTTCAATTGGAATAATATCAAACATATATTTGAAAATTAACGAAAAAATCATTTTGGGTTTCAAAAAATGGAACGACTTAAAAAGCTTTTATAATGCTGGATTTCCATTCTTTTTATCTTCGATAGTAGAGTCTATTCGTCAGGAAAGTGTTAATTTAATAATTGGAATATTTTTCGGAATGCGTG